>ENA-UOJL01000102-UOJL01000102.1-human-gut-metagenome-genome-assembly--contig:-P47-NODE-102-length-132427-cov-99.516884_pt1 | contig 132427 bp, 115 predicted proteins | sample MGYA00242347_ERZ723894 | MGnify/ENA metagenome assembly ERZ723894
TTTCCTTGCAGCAAGTCCCATTTGGGGCTTGACTTTTTATTTGCAGGCTTTCATTGCGTCCAGCAGCATTTGCTTCGCCCGGTACACCGTTACGCGCGCCCAGCTTTCGGATTTTCCGAACAGCGCCGCAATCTCCTTACTGGACAATTCGCAGAAGGTTTTCAGGGTGAACACCTCGCGATACGGTTCCGGCAGACGGTGGAGAGCTTGATGCGCACTCAGGGCGAGACTGTGTTCCGCAACCATCTCCGTGAAATCCGGGACGGACTGCTCCGGCACATCGTCGAGCGGCAGCGGCGACTGCCTGCGCATGATGCGCAGAAACTGATTCCGTGCAATCGCGCAGAGCCATGTGCCGACCGAACTTTTTCCTTCGTACCGCTTCCAATTTTTCATCGCCTGATAGAACGTTTCCTGCGTGAGTTCATCTGCAAGGTCACGATCGCGGCACAGGCGGATCAGGTAGCCGTACACCATGTCTCGGTACTGCTGATATGCTTCTTCTGCGTCAAGCATCTCCAGCACCTCCCTTCATGAAGTTAGTCGCGTGGGGAGACGAAACGTTACACGGAAATGCAAAAAAACATCCGAACCATGCTCCAAGAGCCAGCGGTTCGGATGTTTTTGCTGTATGGTGCGGGAAACAGGACTTGAATTCGACCAGATTATACATCCACGATCAATTCTACCACATGATGTAGAACAATGAAAGAAGAATAATCAATATCTTGTGGTATCGACCAACGATAGTAAACCGTGTGTTCTCACGGTTTGGGTACGATCAGACGACGATTTTGCGGTATATCGGCAAATTTACCCAAACCAGATTTTAGCCGACGAAAGTGAAAAAGGCGGCTAAAAACACAAAAAAGGAGGACATCAACATGACCCGTTTCCCGAAAGAAATGACTGAAAATGGTATTCATTACACCCTGCATGGCGACTACTACTTTCCGGATCTCGATCTCCCGGATTCTCCTCGGCAGACTATCGGCCGCTATGGCCGGATGCGGAAAGCCTATCTGGAAGAGCATCGTCCCGGATTGTATGAACGGCTTCTTCTTTCCGGTAAGTTGTATGACCATCTGGCAGAAACAGATCGAGCCTGCCAGGATCGTATGGAACGGATAATCACTCAGATGGCCAAAGCTGAAGGAATCAATGAACAGCTGAAAGCATCGGATCAACTGGGATGGGTTTCCCGGATAAACAGTATTCATCAACGCGCTGAGGAAAGCATACTGGATGAACTGGTCTTTGAATTGCGCTCTTTCTCGAAATTTGGGTCGCCGAAGATGACACGGCTGGTTTTGGCGCAATTATGAGGGGTATCCTTAGAACCAGATGCAGTCGGACAGTCCGCGTTCCCTGCCGCTTGGCGGTTACAGCGCTGCTGATTTTCGGGGCGCTGGTGTACTACCGCCCCAGCCGCCGCACCGCGCAGAAACTTGGTGCGCAATCTTCGCACGCATGACACGGCGCACAAGCACCTTGATGCCCAGCGCCGCAAGCGCGACTACGCTTCCCGCAATCCCGAACGCGCCCGCCTGAACCAGCGCGGCGTTCAGCTCCCCGCCCAGCGGCTCGGTCAGCCCGACGAAGCACGGCGCGTAGTATCCAAGCCGCAGCCCATACGACGACGCAAAGCAAATGATGCTGTTGAGGGTCACGCCCGCCATCAATCCGCCAACAAGGCGGCGAAGAATCGTTTTCAGCATAATCAACACTCCTAAACTTTCCCCCGCAAAAAGATTCTGCGGGGGGATTTTTATTAGAAATAGATGCAGTCGGACAGCTCACGCTCCGTACCGCCTGCCGGTTCGTTGAGAATCACGCCTTGAAACCACATTTCCGTCGAGCCGCCGCCGTCAAGGTTGATGGCGTTCGTCGCGCCCAGTGACACGAACAGCGCTTGCAGCGATTGCAGCGAAATGCCGTCGGAGTACCCCGGCTGGCGCCCGTCCACGACAATCAGCACATAATGCAGCGGGTCAATCATGCCGATGCCGGTGCGGGGTTCGCGGCGGCTATCGCGGGTGGAAATGACGTCGAAGGACTTCGGGAAGCTGACCGCCGCGCCGTCCTGAACCAGAATCGGGCCGAACTCGAACGTGTGCATCACGTTTTCCTTCTCCAATCGCTCAGCGACTGCTTTGGCATTGTCGCGACTGTGGTCACCAACCATCTCCAATGAGCCGTCGGGCAGGACAGCCACCAGATGTCGCGTCGTGCTGTTGGCGCGGATGCGGCTGCCGTCGCGGATGATGATGCCGTAGTTATGCGTGCCGTAATCATCGGCGTTGATGGCAAGCACCGCGCCCGCCTGCTGCGCCATCACGGAGATGGTATCGAAGCCGCCGCCTGCCGAACCCGCGTGGAAGTCGCCCGCGTCCTTCAATTGCACGTCCGCGATGAACGCGACGGAATTATCCCACTCAATGCGCTTGATTTTGATGCTGCGGTAGGAATCCTCGTAGGTTTCGTCGTAGGGTTCGGCGATGCAGGGGGTGTCCCAGAGGTCGTCGATGATGATGTCGCCGCCCGGTTCGGAGGTGGGTAGGTCCCAATCCTCTTCGGCGAAGGCAGCGGGGAGGGTCAGGGCAAATATCAGGCAGAGTGCCAATAATGCGGATTTCCAAAAATGAGTCTTCGTCATCATTCATTTCTCCTTTTTGCAGTGGGGTTGTCCCCGCTTCCGGGAACACCTAAATGATAGCAGACGAAAATAAGAATCATATATTAGGGGAAACGGGAAATTTTCTTATCCGCTTCTTATGTTTTTAATGATATACTGTAATAAAGGTAGAAAGGAGCGGATGCACATGCGGCTGTTGATTGTCGAGGATGATGCGGCGCTGCGGGAGATTCTGGCGAAGCGGCTGATGCAGGAGGGGTATGCGGTGGACGAAAGCGGCGACGGCAACGAGGGCTTGCAGTATGCACTGAATACGCCGTATGACGGGCTGATACTGGACATTATGCTGCCAGGCATCGACGGGCTGACGCTGCTGAAACATCTGCGGGCGCGGGGTGCGTCGTGCGGGGTGCTGCTGCTGACGGCGCGGGACGCGGTGGATGACCGGGTGCGCGGGCTGGACTGCGGCGCGGATGATTACCTGACGAAGCCGTTCGCCTATGAAGAACTGTCTGCTCGCCTGCGTGCGATGCTGCGCCATCATGCGCCGTCGCGGTCGCCCGTTTTGCGCGTGGGGGGCTTGGAGATGGACACGACAACGCACACCGTTCACCGCGGCGCGAGGCTCATCACCTTGACGACGAAGGAGTATGCCCTGCTGGAATACATGATGCGCAACGCCGGGCAGGTTCTGACGCCGGGGCAGCTGTACGACCATGTCTGGGACTATCAGGGCGGGCTGGATTCCAACCTCGTGCCGGTGTACATCGGCTATCTGCGCGGAAAAATTGACCGCGGCGAAGAAAAAAAGCTGATTCAGACCGTGCGCGGGTTCGGGTACGTCCTGCGGGAGGAAAAAAATGCGGAATAAGGGCTCGCTGCGCCTGCGGATGGCGCTGTGGTTCACGCTGTCTGTGCTGGCAGTAACGGGTCTGTTCTTTTGCGCGCTATATTTCACGACGCAGAGCCGCCTGAACGCCATGCTCCGCGAAGATTTGTCGCTGGCACTGGAACAATTGTCTTCGCAGGTGGAACATGAGCAGGGACAGCTGATTTTCGAGAACGAGACGCCTGTCAAGCCCGGCATCTCCTATTTCATCATGGAGAAAAGCGGCAGCGAACTGGCGTCGTTTGGGGAGGACATTACCCTCTTTGACGGCGAACCGATACAGGAAAACGAATACTCGCGCGTCTGGCGCGGCGACGAGGAATATCTGCTGCTGGATTCGCCGCTGATGACCGTCGGCAACGAGGGCATCCGCATCCGCGTTGCAGCGTCGTGCAATTCGGTGCGGGAGACGCTGCGGGTGTTCGAAGTGATTTTCGCGTTTGGCGTCCCGCTGATGACGGTGCTCGCGGCGCTGATTGGCTTCCTGATAGCGAGCCGCTCCCTGCGCCCAATTCACCGCATCATCGCCTGTGCGGACGAAATTGCGGGCGGCGACCTGTCCCGCCGCGTGCCGGAAGAAACGTCCGCCGACGAGTTAGGCGAACTCAGCCGGACGCTGAACCGGATGCTGGTGTCCCTCGAAAGCGCCTTCCAGCGCGAACGCCGCTTCACCTCCGACGCTTCGCACGAGCTGCGCACTCCCGTTGCCGTCATCCTTGCCTACGCCGAGAGCTTGCAGGGTGACCCGTCGCTATCCACCGATGCGCGGGCGAAGGTCGAGCCTATCCTCCGCGAATGCCGCCGGATGCAGCGCATGATTGAGCAGATGCTGACGCTCACGCGCGCGCAGGAGCGGCGGTATCCGGTGACGATGGAGGAGATTTGCCTGAACGACGTGTTTGCGGGCGTCGAGATGGTGATTTCTGAGCAGGCGGTGCAGGAGAACATCGCCCTGCGGTTCGATGCGCCGGAGGAAATCAAGATAACCGCTGACCAGAGCTTGATTACGCAGATGCTGCTGAATCTGATGGAGAATGCGCTGAAATACGGGAAGAGCGGCGGGCATGTGGCGTGCAGGGCGCATCGGCTGGGCGACTGGGTGCAGATTGCGATTTCGGATGATGGGGTGGGGATTAGCGAGGAGAATCTGCCGCATATTTTTGAGCGGTTTTTCCGGGCGGATACGGCGAGGGATAGGACAGGAACGGGATTGGGATTGTCGATTGTGCAGTGGATTGTGCAGCTCCATCGAGGGGGTGTCAGGGTGACAAGTCAGGTGGGGAAGGGGACGACCTTCACGATAACCCTTCCGGTAAATCAAAATAGAAGCTAATGCAATCCCGCAAAAAGAAAGAACAGCAAAAAGGTCGGGAAAGTGGTATAATAAAGAGCTGAAGCAGCAATTGACGATGAGCCTGATCAGCGACGAGCTGGGGCAGGCCTCAACGAAGAAGAAAGAGTTTCTGGGAATCATGGAGAAACTGATTCCGTGGTCGCAATGGGTTGGGATTGTGCAGCCGCACTATTACAAAGGAGAGTGCGGCAATAAGCCCTACGACTTGGAATTGATGCTCCGGATATACGTGCTGCAGCATCTCTACAACCTCGCGGATGACGCGGTGCGCAAGGAACAGAGGAGGATGTTTATGGTGAAAACGGGTATCTGGGTGCAGAAAAGAAGGATGATGCGATTCTTGTCAACAACGAAGAACATCCTATCCGGTATCAAATCAACAAGCGTCCGTCGCAGCTGAAGAAAGCAAGCGGCGAAAAGTTCGAGCTGCTCAAGGCGATCGAACATGCGAAATCCTCGGTTCGTTCCAAAGTGGAACATGTGTTTTGCGCACTGTTTTCCGCCCTTGACATCCCCTCTAAACGCTGTTATTTTATAAACAAGGCGGCAGCAGCTTGCGCCGCTCCCGTCTTGCATAAATTTTGCTCTATTTGCACTTCGTTTTGCAGTTTACACAGAATTCGGGATTGACCCTGGTCTTTACCTGAATCCGGATCGCCGTCTCTTCGGAGGCGGCTTTTTGTTTCTGTTTATCTGATCGCCAGCATGATCTTTTCACACAATATTATCATAAAGAAATGCATTTATCGGGTCAATAAATCAATAATCAGTTCAATCACCATTGCTTGCATTGGATTATTGATTCATAATATGTTCGCTTGTGTAATTCTCATGCTTCAGCATTCTCGATTTCCTCCAGAATCTCCTTCATCTCGTCTTCTCTGCCGCGCCGCCGAGCATAGCGCATCATCTTTGAGGGTTCAATGTGATATGTCTCCATTGCTTGTTTCAGCACTTCAGGGTATTCTGATTTACTGTATGCCGATGAGATCAGTTTATCGCAATACATATCCACCAGCATTTTCTCCAGACAGATTTCGTGCGGCGCAGATGCAGATAACGGTGCTTCGGAAATCATATCTGTCACAACAATGCAATCCTTTTCCCAGTACAGGGCATAGTCTGCTTTTTTCGGCTTGTACAGCAAATGCGCATAACCAAGTTCCCGAAGGTGACGGAAAACAAAAATGCTGACGTCCTTTTCCGCTTGAATAAAAACTGTGTTTAGTGCAACCAAATGATTCAGAAAATCATTCATCAATGCTGTCTCAAACACCGTAAAGCGAACCGATGGATACTTATCTGATACTTGCGATATCAGTTTTGCTGCCAGATCAGAATAGGCCGGACGATACATTGGCTTTTCCCGCTCGTTTTGAACCACATATACATTGCGTGCAACCTTTGTTAGGTTCCCGCTTTTAAGCATTCCGCAGACAGCCCAATGATAGGAGCTTTCACTCATTTGTGGGTAATCGCTTTTCAGCAGCCTGATTAAATCCTGATGGGAATAGCGATACCCGACTTCGAGCTTTTTAGAGGTCCCCTCATACCACTGCACTGTTACTCCCCTCCGCTCTGCATTATGGCAATTATATATTAGTATTGCCGTAATGCATTATATCGCTTCTGATTCGCGCAATCAATACACATCGACAATTTCTAACAAAAACCCGATACTCACTAATAAGTTCTCCTCAACTACCCAACTGCGTATTAGAAAAAGACTTTGTTGTGCCAGAATTCTCCTGATAATTGGAGGAAAGCAAAATAGTCATTCACGATTTGCCGAATCGTACTTGACTTAATTCTGCCGGAGTGATATAGTAAAGACAGCCTTAGATGGAGGTGCTGTCCATGTTTATCGGCAGAGAGCGGGAGCTTGCTTCCCTGAACAAATTATACAATTCCGACAAGTTTGAGTTTGTCGTTCTTTACGGCCGCCGCCGCGTGGGAAAAACCGCACTGATCAACCATTTCATCGACGGCAAGTCCGCGATTTATTTCATGGGCGTCGAGAGCAACGCCAAGCAGAACCTGGAGAACTTCAGCAAAAGCATCATGGAGTATGCCAGCGGCTATGATGGGGATATGTCTTTCCTCTCTTTTCAGGCTGCCCTGGAAATGGTATTCAGGCTGTCCGAGAAGGAACGCCTGATCATGGCGATCGACGAATACCCCTATGTGGCCCGGGCCTCCAAGAGCCTCGCTTCCACTTTGCAGCTGCTGATCGACAAGTATAAGGATCGCTCCAAACTGATGCTGATCCTATGCGGCTCGTCCATGTCCTATATGGAAGATCACGTGCTGGCTTACAAAGCGCCTTTGTATGGCAGGAGAACGGCGCAGATCAAGCTGCTGCCCTTTGATTTTGCGGAGACCTGCGGTTACTTTCAAAACTTCTCCGCCGAGGACAAAGCCTTGGCTTACGGGATTATGGGCGGCACGCCGCAATACCTCTTGCAAATGAGTGACAAACTCAGCATTGAGGAGAATATCAAAAACACCTTTCTGGACACCACTTCCTCGATCTATGAGGAGCCTATGAACCTGCTGAAACAGGAGGTCCGGGAGCCAGCCATCTACACAGCCATCATTACCGCCATTGCCACCGGATCATCCCGCATGTCGGAAATTTCCGGCAAAGTTGGCGAAGATACCAACGTCTGCTCCACTTATCTGAAAAATCTGATTACGCTGGGTATCGTGCAAAAGGAACTGCCTTACGGGGAGAAAGCGTCGAAAAAGGCGATCTACTTCATTGACGACAACATGTTCCGCTTTTGGTATCGGTTTGTGCCGGAGAACGCTTCTCTGATCTCCCGCGGCGCGGCGGATCTGGTATATCAGCGCATCGAACCGCACCTTTCCGACTACATGGGCAAGGTGTTTGAAGAAATCTGCAAGCAATACCTTTGGAAGCTGCTGCTGAGCGGAAAGTCCCCGGTGGAGTTCACTTCCCTGGGACGCTGGTGGGGCAACGATCCCATCCATAAACGCCAGGCGGAAATCGACATTATGGGTGAGCAGGATAAAAACACCGCCCTCTTTGGCGAATGTAAATGGACGAACGAAAGAGTCGATCTCGGCGTGCTGGAAACACTGATAGAACGCAGCAACCTTTTCGCCTATCAGAAAAAGCATTTCTTCCTTTTCTCCAAGTCCGGATTTACCAAGGGTTGTGTGGAGAAAGCAAAGCAGTTAGGGAATGCGACACTGAAAACATACACCGATATGATACATGATAAAGGAGATTGATAGAAATGCGTGCACATACTGTCATATTGGGAGCTGGAGCAACAGTAGCTACTATTCCAAACGGAGATAAGCACGGAAAGAAATCATCCGTTATGAATGGGCTAATTGAGAAATTGCAATTATCAGACATACTATCTGGAATAAAGTTGAATACAAAAAGTGACAATCTTGAAGATATTTATTCAGAACTATACAATAGACCGGATTGTAAAAAAGAGTTAACAGAACTGGAAAAGAGAATCTATAACTATTTTTCTTCTCTTGAATTGCCAGATGAACCAACAATCTATGATTATCTAGTGCTGAGTTTGACCCATAAAGATGTGATTGCCACTTTCAATTGGGACCCTCTATTGATTCAAGCATTTGCAAGATGCCATTTGTTCACCGATAATCTCCCTCACCTTTTTTGTTTGCACGGTAATGTTGCAGTTGGGTACTGCAAAGAACACCAAGAATTTGGCCTGCTGAAAGCACAATGCCCGATTTGTAAAAAGTATTATCCTCCAACAAAACTATTATATCCGGTTGATCAAAAGAATTATAACGATGATGATTATATTAAAGGATGCTGGGATGCTACCGAAGCAATGATTGAAGAGTCTTTTATGCTTACAATTTTTGGCTATAGTGCTCCCTCCAGTGATAAAAAAGCCGTTAGCTTATTGAAAAGAGCTTGGGGACCATTAGAGAAAAGACAATTAGAGGAAACTTGTTTTATTGATATAATTGATGAATCAGAAATACGTAAGAGGTGGGAAGAATTTATTTATACACATCATTACCAATACACAAATGACTTTTTTCAATCATATTTAGGAATGTTTCCAAGAAGAACATGTGAAACTGTTTTTGCCACATATATGCTTAATGTTCCGCCAAGAAACGATATGGGATTTCATAAAGGTATGACATGGAATGAAATTGAGGAGTTAATCTCCGATTTAGTTCACGAAGAAGAAACGACAGAAGATGGAAAGAACTATCCCTTACATTATACTAACAGAGGATTATTCTCTTGAGATGTTCCTCTTATTCTCATTACTTAACGGAAGCAAAACCGTTTGTTGGTGGTTTGTTTTTGTATTACATCTCTACTACTATCTGTAGGGGCAAGTAGAAACAAAATGATATGGGATCCACAAGCTTTCGAGAAGTTATTCTCTTTTAACATATAAATTTCAAATGACTAATGCATATTGGCAATTTCATCGAAAATTGCCAATATGCATTTTGTCGGCTTACATGCTTTTTCCAATTATTGCCCAGAAGCTCATTCAACATACCATTTTTCAACAATATTGGAGTTTCCGCTATTAGGAGAAGGACTTGCTTTTTCAAAGGCAGTTAATGTCGGCAGGTTTATGGCAGTTCCAAAAACCAAGGCATATCCTCGGCGCAGATATGTTATTCGATCAACCATTCCTTGATTCATATAGGGAACCATACGAGATATATATTGGATATCATCTGGGTTCTGAATCTTATGAATAATAAAGTTGTTACACTGCGACACAACCGTTTTTGATAACTCGCTTGGCCTTTGTGAGGATATTCCCATTAATAATCCAAATTTGCGCCCTTCCTTTGCAATTCGTTCGAATATGTTGTATCCCAAAACGCCATAATCCATGTCGGAGCGAACAAAACGGTGTGCTTCCTCAAGGATTAAGTTTATTGGCATTGAATTGCGCGGAGATAGTGCTCTCAGATAATCAAATAGCATTTTTGAAAAAACCTTTGTGACAACTTCAGTAGCAGTATCGTCTAAATTGCTTATATCGATATTGAGAAGTTGTGATTCTCCAATAATATCTCTGATGTAATCGTCAATACTTGAAAAAGAGGTTTTATCAAAGAAGTCGCCCTGTTCGCTTTCTGAAAGGTGCTTAAGTCTTGTTAACAATGTTGATGTGTATTCATATATACGTGAGGAGTTAATGCTTCCCTCATACAGCACCGCAAACTCAACCGCTTCAGTAAACCTCAGTAGTGAATAAGGAATTGTATCCTTACTGGAAAACAGATCATTTACGTTTGGAAGGATGAATGTATCACAGAACTGCATCAAACTAACGGGAGCATACATCTTGGCAAACGAAAGGCTTATTGCCTTTGATATTGGAAGTGTATCGGGTGTGGTGTTGACTCCTCTATCATTATTAATATCGGCTTCTTTATTGCCAGGAATAATTGTATCTAATTTGATTTCATCAGTGTGAAATTTGCTGAGTGTCATAAGTATTTTGGAGTTCTGAGTGGTTGGGTTTTCATTGCTGGATAACACATCTTTTATTACAGATGCAACAATGTGGTTTTTAACCTTTTTTGCATTTTCATCATCATCAGGAGCATCAAAAACTCTTATCATATCCAAGGCACGACTAATAATTGGAACTTGAGTTTTTTCTGAAGCATGTAGCAAAACTGCCCAATCGTCAACGCTTAGAGCCCATACTGGGATTTGCAGTCTCTTCTCAGCATCTCGAGCAGTACTCAGGAACTTAACATCTATGGATGGATTCTTTTCTCCAATAGAAGCAAATGCATTTTCATACTCTCCGTTTGAATCAAAAACGATGAAGTGAGCTCCTTTGGCAGAATAATTGGTTTTTGTAAAAACTTCTTGAATCAATCTTGCGATTGTGTTTGACTTGCCGGCTCCAGTATTCCCGAATACAGCAAAGTGGAATCCAAAAAACTCATTTAGCTTAACTTTTACTTGGTATTCAGGGAATATAACGGATGTACCAATGGGAAGAACCGTCAGTTTTGTTTTCCCGTTTTCATCGACAATTTCACCCGAATTGATATCGAGCATTAGCCGGAGATCTGCTTCGCTGATTATCATTATCTCTGAAAACACTGGCGGCATTTTTGTAACGCCAAAGCTAAAGAAGCCATTGCATATTTCGCCGATGAGATTAATTCGTAAGTATCTATGGCTTTCTGCTTTGTTCAGTTTTTCTGAAACCATATTGCTTTTTTCATCGACGGCAATGATCTCAGCTATAATCCTCCGGCTAATATCATCAATAGCCACATACGAGCCTATTTCACCGACAAATCTTATACCGTCATAAAGTGTGACGTAATTGCCTAAATTGTTGTACAGCTCGGCAACCACATTATTGTGACTTATTGATATTATCCGACCAATTACTCGTCTGTTCATACTATCAATTTCCTTCTCATTTTAGGCCTTCAGAACTATCCCCTAGGACCACTGCAAGCTTTTTCAAAGATTTTTTAATCTCAATTTCTTCCCTTTGTTCTTCATCTTGCATGGGAAGAACCTTCTCAACAAAGTTTTTGAAATAATGTATGTTATCTTCCGAATTAATGATCCAAATACGATTGTCTCCGATTTCCCGCAGTTTTCTAATCATATCCGAATCACCGAAAATTACAAGTCTGAAATCATAAACTGAGAGAGCGTTGAGAATAATGCGATTAATATGTTCGTCTCCGAAACTGTACCCCAACGATATCAATACAGAATTCTTTTTTAATAGATTGTTCTGCATCATTCTGAAAAGATCTGAGTATGGAACCATCAGAGTTGTCCTATCCTTCTGGGGCGTGGGATAGATCATTATTGAATCATATTTTTTCCGGCTCCTAATCAGTTCAATATCCTTTTCCAAAATGTGAGGCGTATCAGATCCGGAATCATCATCTTTAAGCCAATTAATTGAACCGTGAATTTTGTAGAGGTTTATAAAATTGCTTACACTTTTCCAAACATCCCTACTTAATCCCAAGTTTTCCACAACTACATAATTATACGAATTGGGATTAAAGATACGTTGTGCACTTCCTAAAAAACCATTATTATACATAAAGCCTAGTTCATCAAGAGCGTTTTCACTGTACAGATCGTAATTCGTCGTAAAAATATTAACTGGTACCTGCCTGGTTTTCTTGACAATGCGCAGATAAAACTCTTTATACAGCTGTATGAGTTCCTTGGAATATGGTGTATTGCATACCCTTTCAAATATGAACTTATTAATGGTACTAATCTTCCCAGATAGAGCTTTCCTACTCTGTTCAGAAGTTGTTATATTTTTTAGCGAAATAAGATGATTGATCAAAGCTTCCAAATTATTCGGGAAAAGTTCTTTAGCTGTATTCTTGCGGTCAACCTTAAGATCGGGATTGCTATCGTAAAACTCTCTTGCAAGTCCAACCATAGTTGGAATCGCCTTTTCAGCCCCGGTGTCATCTCGATAACTCGAGCAACCTGCCCCAATCAAGAAATTTAGGTTTTCTATCTGCAGGCACTGTGCAATCTCATTTGCTAATTCATCCACAGAAACCGCAGATTTATGGTTTCCCTTATAAAAATTAATAGTCGAAGTATCCATGCCTGTTCTCCTCTCAGCTATAAGCGTCAGATCATCTAAGAAGCCATAGGTTTTGTGGAGGCTCGCGATTTATCATCCTTCCAGCCGATGCCTGATATCGTTCAGCCACTCACCCTTATACATAAAATATCGAGGGCCGGCGACGCCGGCGCTGCTGCTTTTCCCTAATAACAGCGCAGCGAGGCCGGAAAGAGAGAACGGTTTGCCCTTGTATTCTACGGTCTTATCATCCAGAACCTTAAACTGCAAATCTTGGTCATCGCCCCAGAAGATGTATTCTCCGGCCTGAATGTTGCACTTTGAGAATGTAAATGGAGAGAGCCGTTCTTTGTGCTCTTCCTCAATCTCCTGTGCGGTTTCCTCCGCCTGTTTCTGCGCTTCATCCATAGCAATTCGTTTAAGTTTATCCGCACACCCATGGATCTCAGCGATGGCCTCCAGGATGGAATAAGCATCCTCTGGTGACATGGCGTAAAATTCACGGACTCGCTGTTTGCCATTGAAGTTTTCAATGGATCTCAGGTTGGGATTCAGCTTATCGATAATGCTGTGGATTTTCAAATCGGAAAGCCGAGAGTTTACTTCATAGGTCGCATAGACACGGAACGCAAATGGAATACACTCGCTCCGGTTGAGTTGCTGGAGCCGCTTATCGATATCGTCTGCATACCCGATCTTCACGTATTCCGGAAAGGATGGATTGGTCAGTATGTAGATCACGCCTGCTTTGTCCATAGCTTTAACCCTCTATTCTTTCTTCCTGCTTTTCATTTGAACCAGGACAGTCTTGATTCTCTTCCGACATATGCGTTTCTTCCTTTGACTCCAAATACATACAATATAGCGTTGGTTCGATCATCATATCATTGATCGGCCGTAACGATGGGGCATAACCAATAAGTCTACGAATCAATCCGCAATTTTTAATAAAATGTTGAAAACAAGCATCATCATTTTCTTTTGAACGAAAGGTTGCCCTTGCAGTGTCACAAATATTCAGAATTGTAGATAATGCCTGGATATCCTCTTGGCCAATAATCCCCGATTCCAACAGTACAGCTTCTTGGCTTTTTACCGCAAAAACCTGCTCTGCTAAATCATCGAAGAAAACCATCAGAATACGGACAAATGTGGGGATTAGAGCTGAATTGTTCATCGCTTGGTTCTCTACATTCTCGACCCACTCATACCACTTTTTTGAATCTGTACACTGATCATTTTCTGCGCTTTCAAAAGCCAGAAGTTGAAGCCCTTGATCAAAGACATGGAAGAGATTAGACAAAAGAGCTTCACGGTGTTCAACTGCTTTTTGGTTCTGCAGTTGGAAGTTTGCCACTTCGATTCTCCAGGCAACGATAATTGATGCAATACCTCCGCATGTAATGCTTGTCCAAATAGTAAAAACGGCTTGGCATCTTTGAAACAATAACGAGATGCTCGTCAGAGCAATAGCTCCGACCAACAACCAAAAATACAATCTGTTGTTGGGAGCAATTGCCTTTTTCTTCACAGCTTCTTGTTTTTTCTGTCTCTTAATCCAATTCCACAACTGGGTTTCCTCCTTAACGCTTTGCACCGGTTGCATAGACATGGAAGGTAGGGGGGAATGCACTTGCTTCTATTGCGCTGCTGTAGCCACTTATCGATATTGCCCGTATAGCCGATTTTAACATATTCCGGGAAGGACGGGTTGGTCAGTATGTAGACCACACCTGTTTTATCCATTTTGCTTGATCTCCTTTCCTCTTCGCGTCGTTAGCCAACCCGTCTTTTTAGTGAAGAAAGGTATTGCTCATACTTTCGTAAAAACATGAGCATGCCGTATGATTCCATGAAAGCATAGTCGGGCGTATCGGCTTCCGTGATCGGAAGCATAATGCTGTTATGGGCCATTCGTTCGGCATTGAACTTATACAGATAACCGAATTTCTGTTTCTGCATGAGAATACAGGCTTTCATGAACAGTAAAACGAACTGATTATCCTCATGATGCTTCAGATGGAATCTCTTTACATCATCTGAAAAAATATACTCATAAGGATGATAAAAACCGATACCCATTCCATTCCCATTGTAATTCACACCAAGCACATTCTTGTCCAATGACTCGTTTTTATCACTGACAAAACGAGCTACTCCGTTGCTGTTATCCAAAGCACCGATAAATGGTCTATCACCCGGCGTGGAATCAGCAGCAACCAACCGCTTGCCTGGAAGTATACTGAAAACAGCGTCCATCCGAAATGATTGCCACTGCCGGGTTTTTAGCAGTTTACTGTACCCCCCCAGTTAGGATATACAAACTTCAAGGCTTTCAGGCGTTTCTCCACATAGGCTTGATACTGTTCCCGCTTTGCGGTCATCAATTCGCGGATATAATCTTCCATGAATTGAAAATCAGGTTCCCCATCATCAGTCACAGGAAGCATGACTCGCATCTTTTTAATACGGATGTCGTTTATTTCGCGGTTGAAATTGAAATTTGAGCCTTGCTGCTCCAAAACTGTAATCAGGAACAAGTAAATATACTCATTTGCTTCTTTACATTCAAGACTCGTAATATGGTCGCTCGCCACAAACGCAAATGGCTCATAGAACGCGGTACCAACACTTCCGCTATTGGCAAGGCTGATGCAATTCTTAAACACTCGCGTTCCCTCAGTTGCTTCTATGTAATCATCGACACCATTATTATTGGCAGTGGAGGACACATAGGGCACTATACCCGGAATGTGGTCTGCATTTTTTAATCGTTTTCCTCGCTGGATATTCTGAAATATTTCAGGGACAGCAAAATCCTTCCAGTCTCGTTCATCAAGCTTCATCATTTGCGGCACCCCCTGTGAACAGGTATTCCCGGTTTTGCATGATCATGGAGGATTCAAAGCTTAGATAATCCCCAATCGCTTTCTCAAAATCTGCTTCAGTTGGAATCTCATCGTTAAAGTAGTAGAAGCTGTGCAACCATTCATCATCGGCCTGCGCCGTTGATTCCACACAAAACTTGCTCGGTGCCTCTGTGCGACCAAACCACACATCCAAAAGATGCTGCTTTTTATCTTTGGCGGAATCACCTTCAACAAGGCCAATGTGTGCTCTGACCTCGTACCCATCATTCCTGAAATCAATAAACTTACATATTTTATCAGTCGGATGGGGCTCATGAGCAGTAAATACCGCAATAACCGGATTTGTGCCGACTCCGTAAAATGTATCTGTGTTGCAGGTAATCACACCTTCAAGCGTGTGATGCATCATGATGCTCTCTTTGAAGTGTTGCTCATCTTTTGTCTTTCCTGTCATGGAAGACTGTGGGACAATGACCGCCGCTTTGGCTCCTTTCACAAGAGAATCAAGAAGATGCTCCACAAAGGAGAGTTCGTATTGGCTTGGGTCGGCTTTTGTTCCCTGCGAATACGGAGGATTCATCATGCCGATTGTCGCACTCTTTTGCTGCACCAGCGCCGGATTCTGCTTTAGAAAGTCCTGGCATTGAATATTGCTGTTGCCGTCTTCTCTGAGGATCATATTTGTACAGGCAATGGCAAACATATTGCTTTGTAATTCAAAGCCGTGAAGCTGCTTTTTGCGAATGTTTTTTCTTACAGTCTGGTCGTCACCCGCAGCATAGTCCATTCTGTGCATAGCAGCGACAAGAAATCCAGCCGTTCCACAGCAGGGGTCAAGCACGATATCCGTCGGCTGAACATCAAGCAGGTCGCAGAAGAGTTCGCAGATGTGTGCCGGTGTTAAAATAATACCCAACGACTGCCCATCACCACCACTATAGCTCATAAATTCGCCATAGAAGCGGCCAATGAAGTCTTCCGCAGAGGATTTGTATTTGATACTATCGAAGACCCGTTCCTTCAAGAACTCCGTGTAAAACTTCAATGGCGTCTTCCCGAGCTTTTCGTCTTTTTCGTTCAGCCGTGCACTTGTGCGGATGATAGCAAATTCGCTCATAAGCTTATCACGTTTTGCGTCCGGTCCGACATTGGAGGATTTCAGGCGGCGCTGTATTGCCTCGCAGATCTACTGGCCGTCTGTCGTAATTCCGTCGCCTTTGAGGTTGTCAACAGAAAAGAATTGGTCGTCCAATGCGAGAAGTATACCAGAGACCACGAGGGGCTTGTCCTGATCCTTCAGCGATCCGTATGTACGTAGATATTCATGTAGCTCCGCAGCATCCTTGAGGATTTCTTCTGTCGTCTTTTCAACGTCTGTTTTCTCCTCCAGGACGTTCCGAACATAGTATTCTTGAATGTTCTGCTCAGTAAACATGGCAAAGGACTCAACGTCAGGGAGGTGTCTGTAGCTTTCCCTATCGTCGACATACAGCGGGGTTATTTTGTGATGTCTGGAATCGCCGGAAACCCCTATCGCAAACACCTTTCTGAATGAACTTTTCTGCGCAATGTGCTTTGCATAGAAATATGCACCATTCACTGCGAAGTCAGTTACTGCTTTCGTAGAGGTATCAAGTATCCCGGAATCAGTGAGCTTGATATGCTGTCCCAGATCAGCTTTGTCCTCAATGACAATAACAAAGTCGTTTACAACAGCAACATACTCCGGAAACCCAGTCTTTCCGGTCCCTCTTTTGGAGGCAGAAGAAAGGGCCTCGCCAATCTCCTTAACATCGCTTCCCTGTGGCGTGTATTGAATGCCGCATTTATCGAGTTGACCGGCTACCCATAAATCGGTCTTTACTTCTCTCTTTGACATGTTAATCACCAATCCTTATCCGTACATCTCAATCGAATATCGGTCATCTACAGAATGTTAGTTGCAGACTCCGCCGCCCCCAAGAACATCACATCATAAATCGGCAAATACGTGATCTTTCCATTTGTCGTAATCTCGCGGGCATTCGACAGAACAAAAGCCTTTTTCACATGATAATCATCATTTTTCACAAAGTTATTCAGCGCGCTGTGAACGGTGTAATCCTTGCCGGACTTCACCTCAATGGGAACGGCGGAGAGGCTGTCATAATCATCAATCAGGTAATCAACCTCCCCTTTGCTGCGGTTATCGTAATAGTACAGGTTGAAGCCATGAGCGATCAGTTCGCTGGCAACAACGCTTTCATAGACCGATCCAAGGTTGATGCTCCGCTCATCTTCCAGAATCGCACGGATATTGTTGCCGTACAGGATAGCGGTCAAAATTCCGACATCGTTCAGATACAGCTTTAGCAAGTTTTTACCGGAGGATTCAATCAGAGGGAAGGTCGGTGTTGAGATGGCTTGCACGTTTAATGCAATGCCTGCGCTGATCAAATACTCGAATTCATCCTCATAGTTGGCGAAGGTGCTTCCCTTTTTGCCCTCGATCCGCTGCGCGACAACGCGCTTCTTTTTGTTTTCCAGGTTGGATGGAATCTGATCGTAGATCCGACGGATTTTCAGCTTGTTCTCCTCATCGTACTTGGAAGCGTCAGCCGCATAGTAATCGTGAATCTCGCGCTGGATTTCCCGCACGGCCTGGATATTCTTCGTGTCCAGATAAGCATTGACCGCAGCCGGAAGCCCACCCACCAGAAGGTAACGCTTGAAGGTGTCCATGATCTTCGCATGCATGGCCTCATCCAGCGATTCCTGCGCCTCAAACTTCTTGCGCAGCGCGTCAATCGCAAACGCATTCATGCCGTTGGCATAAAGGAATTCCTCAAAGTCCAATGGGAACATACGCACCTTGCGAATACTCCCAATAGGAATGGAAGTGGTTTGCGCAAGCGTTACGCCCAGCAAAGAGCCGCTGGCGATATAGGTAAACCGATTGTCATCTCGCAGGAATTTCAGCATCGTCAGCAAATGAGGATAAGCCTGAATCTCGTCAATGAAAATCAGGGTATCTTTTGCTTCGCCCATCAGTTCGCCTTTGATCGCGCTGACACGAAGGTAGAAATCATCAATCGTTTTTGCGTTCTCAAACAGCCTGTCACCGATGGAATCTTCCAGCATGTTGATCTCAATGAAATTGGGAAACAGCTTCTTTCCAACATGACGGATAATATATGTTTTTCCGACCTGACGCGCACCGTCAATCAATAAAATGCGCTCAGAGCCCGATCGCAGATGCTCTTCAATCAGCTCTGCGATTTTTCGTTTGAGCACGATTAATCACCTCACGAAAATTTTTCAATGCTATTATAGCCGTAAACAGCCAACTTTTCAATATGAATTTTGCTTTCCGAATCGAACTTTTCAAATTTAAATAGCATTACAGCAATTGACAGTCGGGAGGGGCTGGCCATGATAACACTTTATTGAATTAAATTGCGTGAGCTGGATTAGTCTACGAAAAAAATATCAAAAAGTGTTTCCACTTTGCCCCGATTTTTACATAGAGGGGCAGCGGGCAATATGGGGCCGCTGACAGGAGGTGACACTGACGTGATTCGCTGGGGTGATCGATGGCTGTTGATACTCGTGCGAAGCAATTTGAAAAAAATTTTTCGAAAGAGGTTTCCAAAAAGCTCGATTTTGGACATTAGACGATGACTCACGTGCTGAAAAAATTTCTGGAGGTGATGTCAATTTGCCCGATTTTTCCCATGTAGGGGTGAGGGGTGTCTGGCTAAATGTGCAGCATGAGTTTCGCCCCGGCAAAAAATTTTCCTCAGGTGTTTCCAAAATCGCTGATTTTCGCCATGTAGATATGGAGGGGCAAATGAAAGGAGCGCTGCCTGTATGAGGATAGTACCCTCTGAAGACTATGCTGGGCACTGTGCATCAGCAAAAAATTTTCGAAATTGGTTTCCAAAAAGCTCGAATTTGGACATTTAAGGGTGAAGGGAGAAAACGACGATGACGATCCGCGTGCTGAAAAAATTTTCTGGAGGCGGTGTCAATTTGCCCAATTTTTCCCATGTAGGGGTGAGGGGGTGTCTGGCTAAATGTGCAGCGTGAGTTTCGCCCCGGCAAAAAAAATTTGCTCAGGTGTTTCCAAAATCGCTGATTTTCGCCATTTATAGGCGATGAGTTTCCCCTCATCATTCGCTGGCATCGCCAGCGAAGCGCACCTTGACAACCAGGGCCACGTTTCCAGATCTGCCCAAACCGCGAAGATCTTCCTCTTCGGAAGGGAGCGCCGAAAGGACCGGCAGTGAGCCAAACAAGGTTTCTTGCCAGAGGCAGCAGTGATAATTAAGCCCGAACCAACAGCAATGAAATGAATGCCGGCTGAAAGCCGACACAACAGACAGATTTCAAAGACTGGAGGGAGCACAGTGACAGAAAAGAAAAACCGCACAATTCACTACAGCTTCAAAGCAACGCCGGAAGAGGACGCCATCATTCAGAGAAAGATGAAAACCTTCGGAATCAAAAACCAATCGGCATTTATCCGCGCCATGGCCTTGAACGGATATGTGCTGAAGCTGGATCTGCCGGAGCTGCATGATGCGGTTCGCCTCATGGGCAGCCTGAGCAACAATGTCAATCAAATCGCCAGACGGTTAAACGAACACGGTTCCATCTTTGAAACGGAAATCGATGACATAACAGATCGGCAGAAAGAACTACGGACAATACTGAGCAGCATTCTTCACAGGCTGGATCAAATTCAACATTGAAAGGAGCACTCATGGCAGCCACTTGCATCATGTCTATTCACATCAACAAAGGGAAAACTGCCCGGCAGAGCATTGCTGCCCGTTTGGATTACATCATGAATCCGAAAAAGACGGACGGCGGAATTCTGGTTTTGACTTACGCTTGCTCGCCCGAGACGGCGGCGGATGAGTTCATGCTTTTCCGCCAGGAGTACCAGACGAACACAGGACGCACGCAGGAAAACGAAGTGATCGGCTATCATGTCCGGCAGGCTTTCAAGCCGGAGGAGATCACGCCGGACGTAGCAAACGAGATCGGAAATGAGCTGGCGTCCCGGATGACCGACGATCAATTCGCCTACGTCGTTGCGACACACATCGACAAACACCATATTCACAATCACATCATCATTTGTTCCACCGACCTGGAGGGGCAGCACAAATATCGGGATGTGAAGCAATCGGCAAAGGATCTGGCGGAGATCAGCGATTCACTCTGCCGGGAACACGGCCTGTCGGTGATTCAGAATCCGCAGGATAAGACCGTTACTTACGACAAATGGCAGGGCAATCAGCGGCGTTTCACCCATCGGGACGAGCTAAGAATGATCATTGATACCGCGCTGCGGATGCAGCCTGACGGCTTTGATGCGCTGATGCAGTTGCTGGAAGATGCCGGTTGCCGCATCAAGCGCGGCGCGCAAATCAGCATCAAGCCGCCGGAGGGAAAGCGATATATCCGGCTCGATACCCTTGGATCGGAATACGATGAGACATCCTTGCGCTGGACGCTGGCACATGATCATGTGCACATTCCGAAAATCCCACGGGGCGATTTCAACGGAAGTCAGGTCAAGCGATTGATCGACATTGAAACAAAGCTTCACGCCGGCAAAGGAAAAGGTTATCAAGTCTGGGCTGAGCGAAACAACATCGACGCAAAAGCGCAGATGGTCATTTTCCTGAAAGAGCATCAGATCGATTCGCTGGAAGAGTTGAACGAGCAGATTCAGGAGCTGACCGATCAACAAAAAGAGTTGAAAGCCTCCATCCGGGAAAAGCAAAACCGGATGAAAGAGATCAACCAGCAGCGGCAAGCGATCCGGGATTACAGCCGGACGAAAGAGGTTTACATCCAGTACCGGGAATCCGGCTGGTCGGTAAAATTCTATCAGGACCATCGGCAGGAGATCGAAGATCACAGAAACGCCCAGGCGGTTTATTCCTCTCACGATGGAAATATGCCGACGCTGAAAGAGCTAACGGCGGAATACGACAGGCTGAAGGAGCGGAAAGAAAACGATCAGGCAGCACTAGACAATCTGAAACCAAAGCTCACAGACCTGAAGCATATCCGGTATAACTACGAAATTCTGGAACGGGACAGTGCACCAAATAGTCACCAACATGTCATACCAAAAGATCACCACTACGATGAACACGGTGCCGACCACGATGACGAATCCCGCTGATTCGCATAAAAACCACAGCGCTTGCGCTGGTAAAAGGGGCTTGGGGACGCTGCTCCCCAACAAGCAAAGTGCAAAAGGTGCTACCTTTGCCCTGCTTGCTACTATGCTCCGGGGCTGGTTTCTGGAGACCATGGAATCGTGTCCCTGAAAAAAAGATATTTCATTTCGTGAGAACTTTTGGTTCTGAAACCCCAGTAAAACCGTCATTTCAGAAAAACAAACATACGCAAAAAATGCCAACAAAGCCTTACGCCGCAACGCTTTCCGAAGTTTTCAAAACGTGAAAACGATTTTGAAGGCCATGTGATATGGTGGCTGTGAAAGCCGAAGGTTAAGGCTTTATCCCCACGACTTCCCGTACAGGGAAAGCTATCCTGTGCGTTCACATAAAACTGTCCTGCGTCATGCCGTCGCGAAGCATGATCCGAACGCAGGACGGCGGGATGTCCTCCTGCTGTGTGATCGGACATACAGCAGAAAGCACAACAGAAACATCAGCAACAGGAGGAAATAATGAGTTTACTTTTTACCCAAGTCAAATCCCAAGTTACCACCCGTCAGGCAGCAGAGCGCTACGGCGTTCCCGTGAATCGCAGTGGCATGGCCTGCTGTCCATTCCACGATGACCGTCATCCTTCCATGAAAATCGACGAACGGTTTTACTGCTTCGGCTGCCACACCACCGGCGATGTGATCGACTTCACGGCAAAACTATTCGATCTTTCGCTGTATGACGCGGCGAAAAAGCTGGCGAATGATTTCAACATTCAGCCGCTGCCGCCGAGTCAAAGCACACCGATCCCGAAGCTACCCGCTGCTGTGATCGAAAGAAAAGAGGAACAGAGCGTACTCAAAATCCTGATCGAATACGAGCGGCTCCTGGAGAAATGGAAGGAAGAGTATGCTCCCTCTGATCCCACGGATGAAAATATTGATGACCGATTCGTGCATGCTGTTCATCACCTGCCGCCACTGAGCGATGCCATTGATCGTCTGCTTTCATCCGACCCGGACGAGCGGAAAGCAATCATGGATCACATCAGGAGCACGGATGCTGTTGCAAAAATTGAAGAGATCCTCAACGAAGGATGTCAGGAGGTGAAGAACAGTGGCCCAGAAAAAGATCGAGCGGCTTGATACCTGGCCGGAATGGTTCACGGGGAAAACAATCAATGAGCCCATCTTCTGCCGTGAATTTCTGGAGCGGCACCATCTGGCCTACACCGAGAATTCCTTCTTCACCACGGAAGGCAGGGTCACCAACGAGGACGCCATGCGGCAAACCATCTATCAGCAGCTGGAGCCTTTCATCGTCACCGGGATGAGCAAAAAGGTGGATGACATCATGAAGGATCTTCGCATCAAAGCCCAGGTGACAGGCTTGCTGCCGCAGACAGATCGGGTTCATGTCCAGAATGGCACAGTGTTTCTGGACGGTAGCTTCATCGAAGCGAAAAATGAAATCGTCAGAAGCCGGTTCCCTGTTCGGTTCAATCCGAAAGTGAAGAAGCCGGAGCGCTGGCTGAAATTCCTGTCAGAGCTTTTCTGGCCGGAGGACATTCCAACGCTGCAGGAATTCATCGGGTACTGCCTGATTCCCAGCAACGCCGGACAGAAGATGATGGTGATCAAGGGCAGCGGCGGCGAAGGCAAGAGCCAGATCGGCCATGTGCTGTCCCGGATGTTCGGCCCCAACGCGAAGGACGGAAGCGTCGGAAAGATTTCTGAAAACCCTTTCGCCCGTGCCGACCTGGAACACATTCACCTGATGATCGACGACGATATGCGGCTGGAAGCGCTGAAGCAGACGAACTACATCAAAGCGATTGTCACGGCGAAGGGGAAAATGGATTTGGAGCGTAAGGGCAAGCAGAGCTATCAGGGATTCATGTACGCCCGCATCCTGGCCTTCTCCAACGGCGATCTGGTTTCCCTGTATGATCGCAGCGACGGCTTCTTCCGCCGGCAGCTGATCCTGACAACAAAGCGAAAACCGCCGGATAGAATCGATGATCCCAACCTTTCGGAAAAGCTCTGTGAAGAAATGGAGGGCATCCTTCTCTGGGCGTTGGCGGGATTGCTGCGGCTGGTGAAGAACAACTTCCAATTCACAGAGAGCAGTCGGGCCAAGCTGAACCGGGAGATGGTGAAGAAGGACGCCAACAACATCGAGCTGTTCCTAGAGTCGAAGGGATACATTGTCCGCGATCCGGAACGTTCCATCAGCTCTAAGGATCTGTACGCCGTGTACTGTACCTGGTGCGATGAAAACGCCTACCCGCCCATGAAGCGAAAGACGTTTGTGGAATATCTGAGCGCCAATGAGGAGAAGCTCGGCATTCACTACACCACCCATCTCACCAACAGCGCAGGCCGCGAGGTGAGAGGTTTCAGGGGGATTGGATCTATCATCAGCCCGTCGGGTTACATGCAAGGCGGATGGCAGAAGGTCGCTCCTGACGACAACCCGTTCAAAGATGCATAAAGCAACTTTTGCCTCAAACAAAGCGTCCATGCGTCCGGACGCCAAGGGAGAAAGATCACCCTTAAGCCACGATCACCGGACGCATGGACGCATCAAAATGAGGAAAAAGCGCTTCTATGCATTACGAGTTTTCACAGAAATCAAACACCATTTGTTACCGGTTGAAACGCTTTAGGAAAGAAAAAGTCCTTATTTTTCAAGGGGTTCCGGGCACGAAAAAAGGCAATTTTGAAGGCGGACGATAAATATATCGTCTCCCTCAAAAATGGGGTTCTAACCGGTAACAAAACGGCAGGCGCGCTCGGAAAAAGAAAGTTTACAACTTTTTATCACTTTAAAGTGTGAAAGGATATTGACGATATGAATATGAGATTCTATACTAATGAACAGGTACATCAGATCGTGGATCAGCTGCTTCTGCAATTCGATGAAGCTGCTCCCGGTCCAGAGCCTGCGCACCTTAAAAACGATATACCGCAACAATCTTCGCCTGAAAACAAAGTCACGCTGACAGTCTCCGAGGCCGCCGAGATGATCGGGATCAGCAAACCCTCCATGTACGAAGTAGTCCGCGCCGGGAAGGTACGGTCCGTGAAGGTGGGGAAAAAGATCCTGATATCGCGGCAGTCCCTGATGGACTGGTTGAAGAAAGGAGAAACCTATGGCGCTGAAGCGTGCTAACGGCGAAGGAAATCTGAGAAAAAGAAGCAATGGCACCTGGGAAGCCCGGGTCACCCTGGGCACCGATCCCAAGACGGGCAAGCTGATCAGCAAGAGCGTCTACGCCCGCACTCAGAAGGAGTGCCGGGAGAAGATGAAAGCGCTGCTGGGCATCGACGGAGGGCAGGCGGCTACCCCGCCTGCCGCTCCCAAGGAGCCACCCAAGCCCAAACCGGAGGATGTTATCACCGTGGGGCAATGGCTGGACACCTGGCTGAAGGAGTACCTGGCAGATGTAAAGCCCAACACGGCGCTCCAGTACGAGTCCGTGGTGCGGCTACACCTGAAACCCGCCTTCGGTGACGTACTGCTCAAGGATCTGCGGACGCCCATGATCCAGAAATTCTACAACAAGATGCGGGATGATGAAGTGAGCCCCAAGTACATCAAGAACATCCACGGCATCCTGCACCGGGCGCTGGACATGGCCATGCGGGTGGAGTATCTGACGAAGAACCCGTCCACCTATACCATCCGTCCCAAGGTGATGGAGAAACCGGTGGTTCCCCTGGACGCACCGGAACAAAAAAAGCTGTTCGAAGCGCTGAAAGGCAATCCCTTCGAGACGCTGTTCCTGACGGCCACCTTCACTGGGATGCGGATCGGCGAGCTGATCGGCCTGACCTGGGACTGCGTGGACTTCGAAAACGAAGTGATCCACGTGGAAAAGCAGCTGGTGCAGACCCGCAAGAAGGGGCAGAAGTACCGCTTCGGCACCCTCAAAAACGGCAAGACCCGTGTCATTGCTCCTGCTCCCTACATCATGCAAGTGCTCAAGAAACACAAAATCGCCCAGGCGGAGCAGCGGCTCCTGATGGGCGACTTGTGGAATCCGGGGGAGTTTCCCAATCTGGTTTTTACCCACAAAGACGGCAGTCATTACTCGCAGCCTACCATCTGGAAAGAATTCCAGGACATCCTGGCGGCGGCCGGTCTGGAGCATCACCGGGTGCACGATCTGCGCCATACCTTCGCAGTGAACAGCCTTCGGGCAGGGGACGATATCAAGACCCTGCAAGAAAACATGGGCCACTATTCCGCAGCGTTCACGCTGGATCGCTACGGTCACGTGACGGACACCATGCGCCGCGAATCGGCAAACAGGATGCAGGCCTTCATTGAAAACATGTGATGATTGGGTATCGTTTGGGTAAGGTTTGGGTATTTCCGCGCATAAAAAAATCGGAAACCCTTGTAAATCAAGGGTTTCCGTGGTGCGGGAAACAGGACTTGAACCTGCATGAAGTTAGCCCTCACTAGAACCTGAATCTAGCGCGTCTGCCAATTCCGCCATTCCCGCATTGGGTCAGCGTCAAAAACTCTGACGATATTTATATTCGACGTATTTTGCAATTTTCCTGCTTGCTTTTCAAAAAAAATTTATTTTTTTGCAGATTTTTTCGGGAGTCTGATTTTCGCATAGATTTGTGCTTATCATGCAGGGGAGTCACGCCCCTGTAATACAAAAATCCCCCGCTGCCAATCCAGACAGCGGGGGCAAATCCCTTAGATGCAGTGATATTCCTTGAGCAGTTTCTCGATGTCCGTGCCGGAAATCTTCTTCAGCACTTCCTTCAGCGCCAAGCGCTCCATCAGCGGCAGATCCAAGTCGGTAATCTTCTTGCCGTCGCGCAGCTGCACCGTCGCGTTCAGCAGGTCGCGGATGTCGTAGGTGCTGCCCCAGACCTCCGGAACGCCGCGGTCAACGTTCAGCAGCGTGTACACGGCAACCATCGCGGTACGCATGGAGTACTCCGTGGTGAAGATGGTGTCACGCGGCACCTCTGCGAACTGACCGAGGAACGCGAAGTTCACAGCCCCTTCCGGCACAACGTCCGGACGGTCGCCCGCGGCGCGTGGCATGAAGAACGCCGTGATGTAGGGCATCATGACCGGCACCGTATTCGCGCTGTGCTCCGCCAGTTCCTCGATTTCGCTTTCGGGCACGCCCATGTGGTACAGCCACTCCATGCAGATTTCCTTGCCGGTGCAGTCACGCATGGGCTTCTTCACATAGTCGCCGGGCTTATCGGAGAACAGACCGTACACCCACACGCACAGCTGATCCTTCGGCTGATCGCGGAACTGCTGCTGACGGTTCAGCGTCCAGGACATCAGCCAGCTGGAGTCCTTCACGGTCACGATGCCGCCGGTGACGGTATGGCCGGAGAAGGGGTCGCGCTTGCAGATCTTCTGGATATACTGCGGAATCTTGTCGTCCAGCGTGGTGACGGTTGCGCTCATCCAGTTGCTCTGCTCCGGATCGTAGCAGAACTTTTCCGGACGGCCGAACGAAGCGTCCTGCGCGGCAATCTTCTTCCACAGATCCCAGCCGTTGCCGGGCTTCAGCTCCGGGTCAAAGGGCGCGGGGGTGTTCTGGCTGCCGTAGGTGCTGCTTTCGACGCAGCCGCCGTTGGTGATGAACAGCAGGTCGTTTTCGGTCAGGTCGATCACGTCGGTCTGCCCATCATGCTCCACGGTGATGGAGGACGCCTGTTTGCGCGTGGCGGTAACGTCAAAGCGGACGTCGGTCACCTTGGTGGCGTAGTGGAACTGCACGCCATGCTCCTTCAGGTACTTCTCCATCGGCAGGATGATGGATTCATACTGGTTATAGCGGGTGAAGCGCAATGCCTTGAAGTCCGGCAGACCGCCGATGTGGTGGATGAAGCGCTTGATATAGAGCTTCATTTCCAGCGCACTGTGCCAGTTCTCGAAGGCGAACATCGTGCGCCAGTACATCCAGAAGTTGGAGGAAAACACCTCGTCGTCGAAAACATCGGTGATACGCTTGTCATACAGCTGCTCATCCGGCGTGAAGAAAAGGTGCATGATTTCCATCGCGCCCTTGTCGGAGATGGCGAACTTGCCGTCCGTGTGGGCATCCTGCCCCTGCTTTTCGGTCGCGCGGCACAGGGAGAAGTTCGGGTCTTCCTTGTTCAGCCAGTAATACTCGTCCAGCACGCTTGCGCCTTCGGTCTCAATGGACGGGATGGAGCGGAGCAAATCCCACATGACCTCGAAGTGGTTGTCCATTTCGCGGCCGCCGCGCATCATATAGCCGACATCATACTTCCGGCCATCGCACGCGCCGCCGGACACCGGGTCTTTCTCGAAAATGTGGATGTGCTCGCCCTTCATCTGACCGTCGCGCACCAGATAGCATGCCGCCGTCAGGGATGCCAGACCTGCGCCGACAATATAGGCGCTCTTGTGGTCAACGCCTTCCGGCTTTTTGGGATGGGCAAAGGCTTCATAGTTACCGCTGGAATAATACATAAGTTCGTCCTCCTTCAATCAGACGCAATGGAGAAAAATTATTGTTCATCCGAAGCGCTCTTCATCTCGCTTCGTGCCTGTATGATACCCCGATTTTCCCCGGAATACAATAAACAAACCGCGGCCGGTGTAAAAAAACCTGACACAAACGGCAGTTTGATAAAGGCACCGCCGTGCAATTCGGCGGCGCGTCTGGCGATGTCTTTTCCGCCATCTGCGGCATGCAAATTCCTCGATGTACCGCCAGTAAACCTTCGAAATTTGCATTTGCATCTGACGAAAAATCCATACGTTAGCCGACCACCTCATTTGTGCGGTGTTACCTTAGGGCACTACCGCACAATTCGTCGGCAGCGCTGGCGATGCCTTTTCTGCCATCTGCTTCTTGCAGAAATCTCGATTTACCTCCAGTAAACCTTCGATTTCTGCAATCGCATCTGACAAAAAATGCATTCGCCATCGCACCAACTCATTCGTGCGGTATTGCCTTAGAATTGTACTGCATCATTTTTCCTGAGCAAAACTGTATGCCAGTTCGATCCAATCAAATAATTTCTCGTCCAAATCGGATGGACTGCTGATGACAAAATGTGTTGTCCACCGTCCCGGATACGGCTCGGTTTTTGCCGCCACCCGGTCAGATTCCAGCGGTGCGGACAGCCCCGGTGTCAGCACAAAATAGTCTTCGGGCAGTTCTGATTTCTTTTTTACCTTCAAGAAGGACACACAGGCATAATGGTGGCGATTGCAGTATGAAATTTGGGATTTTTGCACTTTGATTCGGCTTTCAGGGAATCTGGCAAGCAGCTTTTCCTGAAAGCACTCATACAGCGGATAGACAGCTTGATGCCGGTCAAAGAAAAAAGAGTATCTTGTAGCGTTGTGTCCATTCTGTGCCCTTCCGCAAAATTACTGTTTAATACTACTTCCAAATTCACCTGCGCCATCTGCTCGCACCTTTTCCGCACTTGCGTCCGCTCATTCCACTTAGCGTAGCGCTGCTACGCTGCGTTTCATTCGCGTTAGCCAGCGCGAAAAATTCGCTTCGCATCTTGGCGCATTCTCATTTGGAAATAGTATAACGATTTCTTTTTCCGGTATTTTCTGTTCCTCGGATTTCCTCATGATAGAAATAATCCACGATCACCGGATGTCCCTGCGGGACTCTGCCATAAGGCATTTCATTATCCACAAAGGGACAATCATACTTCTTAGCCATTTCCTCAGCTTTTACTTCAAGTGCTTCAAAGTAGCTGCGGTTATGCTTGTTATAGATCTCGTCGTAAAGTGGTACAAGATCAGGATATTTTCCGGCGATATAATCCATAATTGTCTTTTTGAAACCGCCTCGAAGATTGAGATTTTCGAGCCAGAACAGATCGCACTGATCCTTTACCCGCTCAAAGATGGCTTCAAAGTCCGTGATACCGGGAAATACCGGGGATACGAAACAGACTGTACGGATCCCTGCGTCATATACCTGCTTCATAGCAGAGATACGGCGCTCAATGCTCGAAGCAGAGTCCATATCGTTCTTGAAATTTTCATCCAGTGTGTTGATCGACCATGAAACGGTTACTCGTCCAAGCTTCTTCAGCAGATCAATATCCCGTACCACAAGATCCGACTTTGTGCAGATCAGAATATCTGCGTCACTGCCGATCAGCTGCTCCAGAAGTTTTCTGGTATTCCCGAATTGCTCCTCCTGTGGATTGTAGCCATCTGTCACAGAACCGATGACCACCCGCTGTCCGGCATATTTCTTCGGATTTTTAATTTCCGGCCAATGCTTCACATCAAGGAAAGTGCCCCATTCCTCCGTGTGTCCGGTAAAGCGCTTCATAAAAGAAGCATAGCAATACTTGCAGGCATGTGTACAGCCTACATAGGGATTGACCGAGTAACCGCCTACCGGCAGACTGGACTTGGTCATGATGTTCTTTGTTTCCACCTCACGAATGAGGATTCCATTTATTACTTCTTCCATGATTTCTGTACCTCTAACACTTTATTAAATTCTTCCGGCATTTCCTGAATCATATTTTCATCCCCTATGATAGGGACAAGGTCTTCCTTCATAAACACCGGAATGCCGAGTGCGTGTGCCTGATCCGTCAGAGACCATGCCCATTCCGGCTCCGTATGAATCTTCCTGCTCTGAGCTCCGGTCATGGTGCCGACAACGATCCAGTTGATTCCGGAAAGGTCAACTGTGCCGGGATCATCGAATAACGGCTCAAAGGTAACATGGTAATGTTTTGCTCTGACGTTTTTCCGAAGGGCGTCGATACGCCACAGTTCTGCTTTCCTCGTCACCGTAACGCCAAACCATGCGTTTTCCAGATCGGTATCAAAATCCAGCAAATCAGGTCGCTTGGTAAGGAACAGGAACTGATGCTGTGGATTTTCACGGATCTTTGCAAATACCTCGTCTCTCCATTCCGGCTTCCATCCGGAGAGATCGCTCATGCCGGTAAGAAGAAAGTTCTGCGGACGTTTCTTTTCCATCATCCTGAGCTTACCCGGAAAGAATTCAGGGTCAGCGAAGTCATCGATCATATGCCAGCGCTTCACATTGTTGCGGGCATAGCAATATGCACACCCCACTGTGCAGCCGATGACGAGATTCATGTTCTGAATCTGATCTTTGATACAAATACTCATGACTTCTGCCACTCCTCAAGATTCTTTCTGATGCGGTCGAGGCATTCCTCAAACCGGGTAATTTCTTCCTCTGAAAAACCCTTGTAGTAAATGCTGCCCATCTCATCAGATACAGAATCGTACTCGCCCTTTAAGGCATGTGCTTTCTCAGTCAGAAACAGGAGTGTTTTCCTTTTGTCCGTTTCAGACTGAACACGGCTTATCAGCCCTTGATGTTCCATTCTTTCCAGCATCGTCGTAAGAGATGTTATCGCTAATCCGCATTTCATCGAGAGTGATCTGATTGAGATACCATCCTCCTGCCACAGCACATAAAGAATGCGCCCCTGGGCTCCATTGAACGCATCAATATTCTTTTCGCTGAGAATCTTCTCAAAGATTCGGTCTCCAAGCTGTTTTATTTTGGTAACAAGAAATCCGCCGTTCATTTTCATGCAAATGCTCCTATATAGTAGTTTACTTCAAATAATACCATATAGGAGCTTTGTTGTCAAGAGGCTGTATGTCTAAAACATCCGGCGAGTTTTTCATAGCCTGCGCTTTTTGTGTTCTTTCCGCCCGAAAGCATTGACGCACCGCGCCGAATCCTGTATCATGAAGCTGTTCATTCGGCTGTTTTCGCCCGTTTGGGCATTGTGCATATTATGAAAGGAGTCCTTTCCTCATGGCGATGAATCTGACCCAGAAAATCCTGTCCGCGCACCTGCTCAGCGGTGAACTGATTCCCGGCTCGGAAATCTCCATCCGCATTGACCAGACGCTGACGCAGGATTCCACCGGCACGATGGCGTACCTGCAATTCGAGGCGATGGGCGTCAAGCGCGTCAAGACAAAGAAGTCTGTGGCGTACATTGACCATAACACGCTGCAAACTGGCTTTGAAAATGCGGATGACCACTATTACATCCAAACGGTGACGAAAAAGCATGGCATTTACTGCTCCAAGCCCGGCAACGGCATCTGCCATCAGGTACAGCTGGAGCGCTTCGGCGTGCCGGGCTACACGCTGCTCGGCTCGGACAGCCATACGCCCACGGGCGGCGGCATCGGGATGCTTGCCATCGGCGCGGGCGGACTGGACGTTGCGGTCGCGATGGGCGGCGGCGCGTATTACCTGGCGTGCCCGCGTGTCGTCGGCGTGCGCCTGCATGGCAAGCTGTCCTACGGCGTTGCGGCGAAGGACATTATTTTGGAAGTCCTGCGCCGGCTGACCGTCAAGGGCGGCGTCGGCAAGGTGATGGAGTACATCGGCGACGGCGTGAAAACGTTGAGTGTCCCGGAGCGCGCGACGATTACGAACATGGGCGCGGAACTCGGCGCAACGACCTCCATCTTCCCGTCGGATGAAGTGACCCATGCGTTCCTCAAAGCGCAGCAGCGTGAGCAGGACTTCGTGCCGCTGTCCGCAGACCCGGATGCGGCGTATGACGAAATCCTCGACATTGATTTGACCGCGCTTGAACCGCTCGTCGCGAAGCCCCATATGCCTGACATCGTGGAAACCGTCAAGCAGTGCGGCCCGATTAAGGTCGATCAGGTGTTTATCGGTTCCTGCACCAACTCCTCCTATACGGATATGATGCGCGTTGCCCGCATTTTGAAGGGCAAGACTGTGCACCCGGACGTAAGCCTTGTCATTGGCCCCGGATCGAAGCAGGTGCTGACGATGCTGGCGCGCAACGGCGCTTTGGCGGACATGATTGCGGCGGGCGCGCGCATTCTGGAATCCGCCTGCGGGCCGTGCATCGGCATGGGACAGTCGCCGCGCACGAACGCCGTCTCCGTTCGCACGAACAACCGCAATTTCTACGGCCGCAGCGGCACAAAGTCCGCCGGTATTTACCTTGTCTCCTGCGAGACGGCGGCTGTCACGGCGCTGACTGGCGTGCTGACGGATCCGCGCTGCCTTGACATTGACCTCGACATCCCGATGCCGGAGACGTACACCGTCAACGACAATCTGGTCATCCCTCCGGTCGCGCCGGGCGAAGAGGACACGGTGGAGGTCGTCCGCGGCCCGAACATTCAGCCCTTCCCGCTGGGCAAGCCGCTGGCAGACGCGATTTCCGGCAAGGTGCTGCTGAAGATGGAGGACAACATCACCACCGACCACATTGCGCCGTCGGATGCGAAGCTCCTGCCGTTCCGCTCGAATGTGCCGTACTTGTCGGACTTCTGCCTGACGCCCGTGGACGCGACGTTCCCGGCGCGCGCGAAGAAGGAAGGCGGCGGCATCCTCGTCGCGGGCATGAACTACGGGCAAGGGTCGAGCCGCGAACACGCCGCGCTTGTCCCGCTGTATCTGGGCATCCGCGCCGTCGTCGCGAAGTCCTTTGCCCGCATCCATCAGGCGAACCTTATCAACAACGGCATTCTGCCGCTGACGTTCCAGAATGAGGCGGATTACGACCGCATCGCGCAGGGCGACACGCTGAGCCTGCCGAACGTCCGCGAGACGGTGGAAAGCGGCAGCGACACGTTCGTGCTGCATAATGACACGAAGGATGAGGATTACATTGTGCTGATGCCGCTGACCGCGCGCCAGCAGGGCTGCATCCTCTATGGCGGGCTGCTGAATTATACAAGAGAGAGCGCAAAGGCGGAATAAGATAGTTTGTCCCCCGGAAGTATGGGCTTCCGGGGGATTCTTGGCGTTATTATTTCAGGCGGAATAGAGAGGCTTGCGAAAATCTGCTGCTTTTGCTACAATCAAGGGGGAAGGAGGCTGCCCTGATGAAAAATATCAAGTACACCGTCACGCATCCTATCTTTGTGTTCATGAAGAAGCATTTTTGCCCGCACTGCAAGGCAGCACTCACAGTGGAAACGGCGCATCATTTGGTGAACTCCCGTTCCGAAGAAGCAAAGAACTACGATTTTTCCACGGAAGACGGCCGGATGATTGGCACAGTTGACTTCCGCAATCCGTATTTTGCCTGCCCGAACTGCCATGCAGAGTTTTCGGTGGAAGAATTGTGGAAAATGGAGCAGGAGAAAAGGGCAAGCAGATAACGCAGGCGAATTGAAAAAATCGTATGAAGCACAAAACAGCCGGGGACTGCCTTGCCAGCAATCCCCGGCTTTCGTAATTCCTATGAATTTTTACTTGACTTCCAGCAGGTTCTTGCATTCCGCGAACGCGCGGCGGCCAATGATTTCAATCGTCGCGGGCAGGGTTACGCTCTTGAGCTTCGTGTTGCCCTCAAACGCCTGCGCGCCGATTTCCACCACCGGCAGACCCGCCACCGTGTTCGGAACGGTCAGCGTCGATGCCGTGCCGTTGTACTTGACGACCACAATGCCCGTCGAGTCGTCACGAACCGCGAACACGAAGTCGCCTGTCACGGTGAATGCCTTGTTGACAGATTCCAGCTCCGTATTGCCGGACAGCGCCTTAATCGTGATGGTGTAGTCGCCCGGCTGCAGCAGCTTCAGACCCGGCACCGTGTAGTTCAGCGCCGCCGTTTCGCCCAGCAGCGCAGCCGTGCCATCCGGCGTGGTCAGCAGCAGCTGATACTTCGTTGCGCCGCCAGCAGCCGTCCACGTCACCGTCAGGTCCTCGCCCTGCTTCGCGGCAGGAACGGTCACAGTCAGCGGATCGTCGGTCACATACAGCGTCAGGGACTGCGCCGGGGAAAGTTCGCCAGCGGTCGTTCCGTAGTAGGGCTTGAACTGAATCGCGCGGACACCGTTGCCGCTGCCCAGCGAAGCGAAGGCGCGCTCGATAACCGTCACATCGCCAGTCGTCGGGTAGCTGGTATTTGCCTTGCCGTCCACATACAGGACGACCTTTGTCGCGTTCTTGGTGTTGACCGTGAACGTCACCGGCACATTCAGCTTCACGCGGCTGGGATTCATGGTGAAGTTGACGACTTCCGGCTTGTTGACCACGGTCGTCGTCAGTGTAATCGTGTACGCCTTAAACTTTTCGCCCGCCGTCGTGCCGTTGTAAGGCTGGAACTGAATCGTACGGACGCCGCCATTATTCCCCAGCGACGAGAACGACATCGTGAACTCGTACTTCGACATGCTGGTCGTTACGTCCTCAAAGCGGCGGTTCACCTGCCCGTCGACATACATCAGCAGCTTCGTTGCGTTGTCCAGATAAACAGTGAATTTAATCTGCTCGCCCAGCACCGCGGTCGTCTTGTCAATCTTGACATTCGCAATCACGGGGGCAGCAGACGAACCGCTCGTCAGGGAAATGGTGGTTGCGGTGGTCTTGTCGCCGCCGACTGCGCCGTTGTAGGCTTGGAACGCAATGGTGCGCTTGCCCCCGTTGTTCCCCAGCGAAGAGAACGCCATGGTGAAGGTGTATTCCGTCATGTCAGGGGTGATGTTCTCGAAGCGGCGGTTGACACTGCCGTCGATGTACATCAGCACCTTCGTGGCGTTCTTGATGCGCAGGGTGAAGGTGATATTTTCGCCCAGCGTCGCGTTCGGATTGCTGATTTTCAGCAGCTCAACCCGCGGCTTGTTCGCCACGCTGATGGTAATCGTCTTGGTGTCGGACATAGCGCCGGGCGTGTTGCCATTGTAGGGCTGGAACGCCACCGTGCGCACGCCGCCGTTTGAGCCGAGCGTCGAGAAGGACATCTGGAATGTCGTCGCGCCGTCCTTCACGTCGTAGATGTAGCGGTTCAGCTTGCCATCAATGTAGACACGCATCTTCGTCGTGTTCTTGGTGTTGATGGTGAAGGTGATGGTTTCGTTCAAATCAACCGTGGATTTGTTCAAACTCCAGCTGGTCACGGTCGGCTTGTTCGGGCTTTCGTTTGCGACAGTCACAACACGTTCGGAGGTCTTTTCACCCGCCGTCGTGCCGTTATAGGCTTGGAACGCAATGGCGCGCTTGCCCCCATTGCTTCCCAGCGACGAGAAGGACATGGTGAAGGTGTATTCCGTCATGTCGGGGGTGATATTCTCGAAGCGGCGGTTGACACTGCCGTCGATGTACATCAGCACCTTCGTGGCGTTCTTGATGCGCAGGGTGAAGGTGATGTTCTCGCCCAGACCCACGGTCGTCTTGTCGATATTCTTTACCGTTACCTGCGGCTTGACAGACGGCTTTGTCAGCGTAATCGTTTGTTCAGCGGACTTTTCGCCGGGCGTATTGCCGTTGTAGGCTTGGAACGCGATGGTGCGCTTGCCCCCCTTGCTCCCCATCGAGGAGAAGGACATGGTAAGCGTCGACGTGTCGGTGGGCACGTCGTAGATGTAGCGGTTGACGCTGCCGTCAATGTACATCAAAATTTTGGTGGCGTTCTTTGTGTGGATGGTGAAGGTGATATTCTCGCCCAACTCCGCCGTCGCCTTGTCCATTTCGAACGTCGGTTTGCCCGGAATAATCACATCCGCGCGGTCGATGTTTTCGAGGTCATCCGGCACGTCCGTAGGCGCGGGGGTCGACGCGGGTTCCTCGGTCGGCACGACAACAGGCTCTTCGGTCGGCTCAACAGCGGGCTCTTCGGTCGGCTCAACAGCGGGTTCCTCGGTCGGCACGACTGCAGGTTCCTCGGTCGGCACGACAGCGGGTTCCTCGGTCGGCTCAACAACGGGTTCTTCGGTCGGCACAACAACGGGTTCCTCGGTCGGCACGACAGCGGGCTCTTCGGTCGGCTCAACAGCGGGCTCTTCCGTCGGCTCAACAACGGGTTCCTCGGTCGGCTCAACAGCGGGCTCTTCGGTCGGCACGACAACAGGTTCTTCGGTCGGCACGACAACGGGCTCTTCCGTCGGCACGGGCGTGGGTGCAGGGGTCGGCACAGGTTCTTCCGTCGCAGCCGCAAGCACCAGCAGGGCACTAGGCATTTCCACGCCGCTCGCGAAAACACCGGTGTGACGCTGATTCTCAATGCCCTCTTCCGGCACAGGATGCACTGCATCCGCCGCCAGATAGCCATATGCAACGCCAGCCGTCTGGTCATACACGCAGACGGAAATCCGTTCATTCAGCTGACCCTTCTGCGGACGATGCGTCACATACACTACGCCAGTTACCCGGCCAACCAGCTCATCGCCCGTCGGATTCAGGTACAGCTGTGCGCTGCTGAACGTCGCGGCAAAGCCGGAGTCAAAGAACTCGTTATCCAGCACGGAGCGGCTGTAATCTACGGCTGCTTCGTCCGCGATTTCGGGCGCTTCCGTTACCTCGGGAACATCCGTCGTTTCGGGGATTTCCGTTGCTTCAGGAACATCCGTCGCTTCGGGGATTTCCGTTGCTTCAGGAACATCCGTCGCTTCGGGGATTTCCGTTGTTTCAGGAACATCCGTCGCTTCGGGGATTTCCGTTGCTTCGGGAACAGCCGTCGCTTCGGGGATTTCCGTTGCTTCGGGGATTTCCGTTGCTTCGGGAACATCCGTTGCTTCCGGTGCTTCCGTCGGCACGACCTCAACCGTTTCCGTCGGCGGAGTTTCCGGCTCTTCTGCAGCCGCCGTCAGCACTGTTCCCATACTGCCCGTCACCATGAATACAGCCAGCAGGAAAGACAATGCCTTTCGCATCCACTTTTTGTCCTTCATCGTCCTCACTCCTTGTTCCGTGCAATCTTCCGGCACGACGTATGGTTGTGCCAATGGCAAGCGATTGCTGCTTTCCATCTTTCTTTTCGCGGCGAGCTGCAGTGCTCCCGGTGGATATAGCAATCTCTTTCCCAATTCCAGCTATATTGTAACAAATTACAAGTCGGCTGTCAATACTTACCGCGCAGAAAGTCGCATTTTATACGAAAATCAAGGCACTTTCTCTGCATCTGTCTCGCGGAACTGATTTTTCCATTGCCGAATTGCCGTGGTCGGCAAATCAATTTGCGTCTCCCATGCGGAACAGATGCGCTCCTCCAGCACATCCAAATTCCCGCCGCGGGGCAGGACGGGCAGATTCGTGTCCTTCGCGATTTCACTTGCGCGGTTGTCTACCGCCAGAATCAGGCTTCGGCAGCCCATGTTCATTGCGTGGATGCCGCCGTGCAGCCGCGTGCCAACGTAGTCAATCCCGCCTGACGCCAAAAGCGCCGTGTAATCTCGCAGATTCGGCTGAATCAGGTGCAAATTCTGCGTCACGTGCGCATCCATTTGGCGCAGGCAGGCGTAGTCCTCAACGGCTTGCAGCCACACATACACCTCGCGATAGTGCTTTTGCAGCATGGTCAGCATCTGCGCATCCTGCTCCGGGCTGCTGCGGTAGTCCGTCAGCGTTGTCACGACGCGCTCCGCCTTGTGCGTCGGAATCTGCGCGCATTTGTCGTCTGTCAGCCCCCACATTGTCGGGCACGCCGTATTCAGCACGTTCGTGATGCCCAGCTTCAGCAGGCGCTGGCGCGTGTATTCGTCGCGCACCGCGTGCAGGTACTGCCCATCCAGCAGCGTTTTTAGAATCCGCTTCGTGTATCCTGTCGGCTCGTCCTGGTATTGATACCACCCCGCACCCAGCAAAATGATATGCGTGCGCTGAAATTTCTCACGAATCAGGCGGAAATTCAGCAGCTCCCGCTTGTGCAAATCGCCGCAGCGCATCATCACCGCGTCCCGCAGGCGGATATTCCACATCCTTTGGCGGCGCATGTCTGAGGAAAGCAGGTTTGTCCCGCAGACAAATGCGAAATCCGCACTGCCGACGTGCTTCATCGACACTTTCGACAGCCTGTCCCGAACCGGCACGGCGACGGACAGCTGCACAGGAAAGCAGTCGTGCAGCACATGCTCGCAGGCGTTGCGGATGATGAAATCTCCCTGATTCGCTGTTGAGATGGTAGGGTCAAAACGCACAATTTTACGGCAGTGCTGCATTTCCTGATCGATCATGCCTTCTTCCTCCATTTGCGCAAGAAACTCCGCCCTTTTTCAAGCATCCAGTGATATTCTGCCGTCCGCCCCAGCGCCAGCGTGTACAGGAGCGCCGTCACCGCCGCGCAGGTGATGCCCTTGATGATAATCCACATCAGCGTATGCCCCATCCGCGCGCACAGCAGCAGCGACAGCGCCATCACCGCGCCGTTGAGCAGCAGCAAGCCTCCCTGCGCCTTGAAATACGCGGCAGCGCTGCGCCCGAAGGTGCGATGGAACAGCACTTTCGGCTCATACCAGAAGATGGTGCAGAGCCGCGCCAGCCCTGTTGCGCCGATGATGCCCGCCACGCCGAAGAAGTGCCCCAGCAGGATGGACAGCAGGATGTTGACCAGCGCCGTCATAAACATAACATACTTCATTTGCCGAAAAAGTCCCAGCGTTTCGCGGTACATCCACACAGGCGCGACGATGGTGCTCAGGTAGAACGTGAACAGCACCGCCGCCACTGTCCCTGTGTCCATCAGGTATTCTTCGCCCACCCAGACGGGGATGAAGTCCTGTACAATCGCGCCGTATGCGGAGACGCAGAAGCCTGTAATCGCCCCGAAGAGGACAATCAGGTTGCGGAACATGGCGTATGACTTTTCCGAATTCTTCTCGGCATTCAGATTTCCCAAGCTGGCGGAAATGCCGGTAATCACGATGGAAACGAACGTTGTCACATACGTCGTCAGCGACGCGTAGTTGGAGTAGTAGCCGACGAACACTGTGCCCAGCATGACGGAAATCAGAATGTTGTCCGTGTTGTTGATGAGTATTGTCGCCAGCTTGTAGAGAAACATGGAGCGGATGTTGTCGTTCAGCTCCTGCTTGCGGTGCATCGGCTCGTGCTTCTGCTTTTCCCGCAGGAAGGGGTACATCTTGTCCGCTAAATGGCTCAGCACTGCATTCTGCAGGAGGGTGCAGGCAATCTGAATCAGCAAATAGCCAAGATAGCTGCCCCAAATCAGCAGGCACGCGATCTGCGCCGCATACTGCACCACCAGCGCCGCGGCGGAAACCATGTTTTGCAAATATGCCTTCTGGTCAGCCTGAATCAGCGTTGTTTTGTAGATGACCAGATAGGATGCCACGGAGTTCGCCAAGTACAGCACATAGTAGACGATTAGCTGCGCCATCGGCAGCTCGCTGCTGATGATGAGCGGCAGGAAGGGGATTACCGCCGCGCCCAGCAGCGCTACCGCCAGCGCAATCAGGCGGTAAATGCGACGATAATAGCCCAGCAGGTGCTGGATTTCGCCCGCATCGCCCCGGTGCAGCGGTGCGTACAGGCTGTACACCAGCACGTTGCCCACACCCAGCTCCGCCAGTGACAGCATGGCCAGAATGTTGCTGTACAGCCCGTTGACACCCGTATAATCCGCGCCCAGCCGGCGCACAAACACCGTTCGCACGGCAAAAGCCAACAGCAGCGTAACCACCTGCCGTACTGCGCCTACACCGATGTTGCGCGCTGTGTTTTCGCTCCTTGATGCTGTGTTCATGATTCCTCTCCGCCTGTTTCGCCCGTCTGCTCCTGCGCCGCGTCCTCCGGCTGCGTGTTAAACGTCAGGCGCAGTTTTTCCGGCGGCACAGTGCATCGCCACCTGCGCTTCTTCTGGCTGCGCGCATTTGCCTGCTGATCAGGCGTGTCCTCCGCGTCCGGCTGCCACTTGCCCAGCAGCCCCAAAAACAGTATGTTCAGGAAAACGCCCTCCGTGTTGATGCACAGGAAATACAGCAGGAAAACGCCCAGCACATACAGCAGCCGCGCCTTGGCAAATTTGGTGCGGATACCGCGGTACGTCAGCCACAGCCAAACTGCCGGGAGAATCAACCCTGTATCCATGACGAAGGCGGCAAAGCCGTTGGAAATATTCTGCACCCTGTGTTCCAGCAGGATTTCCGCCTTTCGCTCCGAGAAAACGCCCTGCCCCGCAATGGGGGATTCCAGCCCGATTTCAAAGCCGCTGAAGGTGTCGTTCCACCGCGTGTAGAACGAACCGCCGGAATTTCGTCCGATAATCTTGTTTTCCACCACGCCCGTGACAGACTCGATGACAAACAGCAGTACCAGCCCAATGAACGCCGCCATCTTGATGCTGCGCGCCATTTTCCCGCCCTTTTTGCGGAATGCCACCGTCAGCAGCACAACGCCCAGACAAATAAAGCCTGTTGTGGACAGCGTGCTGAGGATGGTGACGATCAGCAGCGCAATTGCCCAGCAGTATTTCTTCTTGCTCATGCCCATGCGCGTTTCGTCGCTCATCAGGAACAGCAGCGCGAAGTTCAGGAAAATCTGGTGGCTGCCCGGCTCGTTGAACATACCCGCGTTGCGGTGGAAAACCGGGATGTTCAGCCAGCCTAAGGTAAAATAAGGCGTCAGATAAAATCCGTTGACGCTGGAAGCTTCGTAGTGCAGCAGCGGCAGCGGCAGCGACAGCAAATCGCCGATGACGAAGGAAATCAGGCTGATGGCCGCCTCTGCCAGCATGACTTTGGTATACAGCCGCATATACGTCTGATACCCGATGCAGCTTTGCAGCACCAGCACATAGCCGATGTTGCACAGCCAAATGACAATATCGTTGATGTGGATGCCGTTCTGCGGGTTGACAAAGCTCGTCAGCAGCAGCGCCGCCGTCAGCAGCAGCGTCAGGCGTATGTTCTGGGCGCTGATTTTCGGATGATGCGCCCGCGTCAGCAGCAGAATCGACGCAATCAGCATGGCTGCCATCAGCGGCATCCGCAGCACCTGAAAATACAGCGAGCCCATGCCCAGCACGCCAATCAGCACGCAGAGTGCATCCACATGGTTCTTTGTGATTCGGATTTTCATCGTGCAATCTCCGTATAAATCTGATGCAGTATCTCCAGATTCTTCTGCGCATCATGCGTTTTTCCGGCATGTTCTCGCCCGGCGCGCGCCATCTGCGCCGCTTTTTCCGGATGCGCGAACATCTCGCAGATATCATATGCCAGCAAATGCGGGTCGTCTGCCGGATAAATCAGCCCTTCCACGCTGTGCGTCATCAGACAGCGCACGCCGCCGACATCCGACGCAATGCACGGTACGCCAAGCAGCATCGCCTCGCCCAGCGAATTGGGGGAGTTTTCAATGCTCGACGGCAGCACAAACACCTGACTTTTTAGATACCGCTCCTTCATTTGCTGTGCATTCAGGCTGCCGGTAAAAACAACATGACCGTAGAGGTCATTCTCGCGCAGCAGACGATGGATGTACCGCTCATAGGCATTTCGCGCAAGCGGCGGAATGCGCCCATAGTCCTTGCGCCCCACATAGAGCTTGACATTGGGATAGCGCTTGCGGACAATCGCCAGCGCCTGCAATAGCAGATGCAGCCCCTTGAGCGGCACATGCGCCTGACTGCAGAAGATGCTGTGCGGCTCGCAGCTGTCCAGCGACCATTCGCCGGTGTAGAACTCGTCTCGCAGCGTTTCGTTGTTGAAATGATAGGCCGCCTGCGGGGCAAACTCCGCCATGCAGGCAGCATCCCAGTCGGTGCGCCCGATAACGTGCTGCACCCTGCGCAGGGCTTCCTGTTCATACTGCCCGACGCGGCGGTAGATTGCTTCCTGCCGGACGATATTGCCCTTCACCAAGTCCTTCAGCGTGTGCCCGTGGCAGACGTGTTCCGGCAGATAAGCGCGATAATGCTCCGCGTATATGGACAGAAGCCCCTGAATAGAAATTACAATCCGCTCGCGCATCCCCATGTGTTCCGCCGCATCAACCATGGCCAGCGTGTGCTGATTTTCCGTGCCCCAGAGGTGAATGACATCCGGCTGCTCTTTGCGCAGAATATCCTCCAGCTGCCGGGTGTAGGCTTCCCCGCACCGCTGCGTAGGGCGTGTGGGGTTGACCAGCCCGTAATAGCGGTAGCCGTCCACTTCGCCCGTCAGCGCTTTCGGCGCGTCAAACACATACGTCAGCGCCACATCCGGCAGCTGCGTCAGCCGCCGCGACAGCCCGACCAGCCAGCCCACGATATACACCGGAGGAAGCGATTCTTTTTCCGCAATGGCAGGGAGGATAATATTCCCCATCCACATGATCTTCACGCTTCAGCCCCTCCTTTCACTCTGCGCTGTGCGGCATGGTTATTCCGCTGCGCCCTGCGTCAGAAAATCCCGCAGCTTTTCCCGCTCCTGCGCCTGAGATTGGCAGTAGCGCGCAATGTTGCGCACATAGCGGTCATGCACGGCTTCATCCAGCAGCCTTTCCGGCGCAAAATCCGCCATGCTGGATACCGTTTTGCCCAATTCGTTTGCTTCCACCATTTGCAGCGTCCCGCAGCGGCTGCCCACAATCGGCACGCCCCGGAAGAGAATATCGAATACAACGCCGCTGCTGTGCAGGGAGTAATTCTCCGAATAGTTTAGGATGCAGTAACGGCATTGGCGAATCGCCTCGTCATACGCCGCTTCGGACAGGTATTCCAGCCGCAGCTCGATGTTCTTTGCGCCCGCGCAGACTGCCCGCAGCTCCGCCTCCAGCGGCGCTTCCTGCACCCGACCCGCAATCAGCACCCGATACGGCGTGTTCCGCAGCTGTTTTGCCGCCTCAACGACGCCCTTGTCCGACGTAATCAGCCCGACCATGCCGAAATCATAGCACTTCTGCGCATACGGCACAGGCGGCTGCATCGTTCCTGTGCTGATGTAATCGGACACGACGCACATCGGCCGCCCATACGCCGCGCCAATGGCTGCATTGGGGCAGATAACGCCGCTGATTTTCCGCCTGCACAGCGCATACAGCCCCCGCTTCAGCAGCGAATTGACGCCGTCGGTGCTGTACTGGATGGCGTAGACCCGCGTTTCTTTCTTCTTGAACAGTGCAAGCCCCAGATACGCTGTTGCGACGGCGCTGCACTGGAGGACAATCACGTCATCCTGCGCTTCCCGAAGCAGCGCACGCACGTTCTGGAACACGGCGCGTTTGTTGCGCACCGCCGAACTGCCCACGATGTAATCATGCGGCAGACGAATCAGCTTATTCCCGAAGCGGTCGCCGTACACCGGCCCGCCCGCAATGCGCACATCCATCTCCGCGCCGAACAGGTCAAGGTAATTCTGCGCGACGGTGAAATAATGCCCAGCGGCAATGCCGTCTGTGCTGGTGCTCCGTACATCTGCCACAATCAGCCGCATGATGGTTCGTTCCTTTCGCCACTTTTCTGCATCGCCTTGCTGTAAATCGCCATCAGCTGACGATAATTTGCTTCCGCCGTGAAATTCTCCTGATACGTTTTCAGCGCGCCCTCGCTGACGGATTCCGCGTGCTGCAGCCGGTTGAGCGTCTGTGCCAGCTGTTCCGCCGAGTCCGCCGGAAACTTGAAGCCCGTCACGCCGTTCGAAATCAGGGAACCCGCGTTGCCTAAATCCGAGCAAATCACCGGCGTGGCGGCGCTGAAGGCTTCCACAATTGTCATCGGGAAGCCTTCGTACCACTGTGTCGGCAGAATCAGCGCCTTGGACTGCCCCATCAGCGCCCGTGCCGCCGAATTTGGCACAAAGCCGCGCAGCTCCGCCTGCTTCAGCTTTTCCCGCGTCAGATATTCGCGACACCATGCTTCCTCCGGCCCTGTGCCGCAGATGATCAGCTTCATGCCCCCGCCTGAACGCTCGTAGCGCGCCCACGCTTCCAGCAGCAGCCGAATGCCCTTGAGCGCATCCAGCCGCCCGATGTACACCACCTGATTTTCGCGCGCCGCGTATGGCACAATCGTCTCCGGCGGTTCCACAAAGTTCGGCTTTACGGACACGTTTTCCGGCGGAATCTGCTCAAGCGCCAGCAGCTTCTGTCGGTTGAAGTCCGTCAGGGTGATGTAATGCAGGCGGCTGTACGTTTTGAGGGCGCGGTGCAAACGTGTGCTGAGCACGCAGAGCACCGTCTGCAGACGGCTGCCGCGGTAGCAGCGGTGCTTCACCGCGCAGTGCAGTCCCTTTTTCACGCAGTCCTCGCAGATATGGCCGTCGCGGTAGAAAAGCGCGTTCGGGCAGAGCAGACGGAAGTTGTGCACCGTCTGCACCACGGGAACGCCCTCGCGCAATGCCGCGTAATACACTGCCGGGCCAATCAGCGGCAGCGTGTTGTGCACATGCACCAGCGAAATCCGGTTTTCGCGGATGCTCCGTCGAACCTCGCGGCATGTACGGATGCTGAAAAACATCCCCAGCGCACTGTGGATTTTCTCCAGCGCTCCCATGCGCGAAATCTCCTCGTTCCGCCGCACATACAGCGCCGCAGCGTGACCGTGCGTTTCCAGCAGGTGCTTCTCGTTCGCCACAACGACATCCTCGCCGCCGGGAACCTGATAATAATCGTGTACCAGCAGTACAGCGGGCTGTTTTGTCGCTTGCTGCATTTACTTTCTCCTGATGGTCGCGTTCCAGATGAATTTCAGATTCGTGCTCCAGTAGCGCTGGAATAGCCGCTTCGGGTCTTGCATCAGGCGATAGAGCCATTCCAGGCTGTGCTTCTGCATCCATAACGGGGCGCGCCTCACGTTGCCCGAAAAGAAATCAAAGCCCGCGCCGACGCCAATCATCAGCCCATGCACACGCCCTTGGTGCGCCGCCATCCAGCGCTCCTGCTTCGGCGCTCCCAGCCCGACCCACACAAAATCCGGCTGCGCCTGATTGATGCGCGCCACGGCAAGCGCATCTTCCTCCGGTGTCAGTTCGCGGAAGGGCGGCGCGTCTGTGCCCGCAATTACCAGCCCCGGATACTCCTTCTGCAGGCGCGCAATCATTTTCTCCTGCACTTCCTGCGTGCTGCCGTAGAAATAATGCCGCCAGCCGTGTGCCGCCGACTGCCGAAAGACCTCCATCATCAGGTCGGGCCCGGTTGTCCGCTGAATCTGCGGATACCCGCGCCGCCGCGCCTCCTGCGCCAGCGGATTGCCATCCGGAATCGCCATCAAACCGCCGTTCTGCACGGCACGGTAGTCCGCATCCTCGTAACTGACGACGGTTGTATGTACATTCGATACGCAGATGTAATCTCCCTGCAATTGATGAATATTCTGCGCCAAATATTTCAGCAGCCAATTCATGTTGATGACTGCAATGTTGACCCCTAAAATCGGACAGACCGGAATTTCACGCTTGTCCACTTTGCGGCAGTATTGCGCTGCTCCTTCGTGCGCCGTGGCAAACACCCCTTTCCCCGCTTCCCCAGCAAGAAACCTTGAATCATAAATTACCATTTTCATTATAACGCAAACATCAGTAATTTGCAAGCATTGCCATTTCAGACGATGAAGAAATTTCCTTTTTTTCTGCGGATGAATTGCCGCCCTCCATTCGTTCTTTCATTAGCATACCAATGCGAAAGGAGTATTCTTTATGAAGAACTGTATTTCCCGTTTCTGCCTGCTTGCCTTGCTTCTCCTGATGACCATCGCCCCTGTCCGCGCGGAAATTATCGGGCAGACGACGGAGAACGAGTACATCCACCGCCTGATTGCGGACAACGGGCAGGAACTCTGCTTCGTGTCCGGCGAGAAAGACCCGTGCCTTTCCTATGCGGATGTCAACTTCGACGGCATCAACGATGTGGTGATACTGACACAGCGCGGCGCGAGCAATTTTGTCTACCAGTTTTTCATTTCTGATGGCGAACAGTATGTTCTCTGTCCGCTGACGTTCACGAATTATGACCTTGACGCGGAACACAAGATTGTAAGGAGTTCTGTGAACGGCGGCTTGGCGGGCGGCATTCACAGAGAAACGCTGTACCGTTTTGATGGGACGGAGGCGGTACTGCTGCGCTGGGCGGTTGGCGAGGAGAAAGAGGACTGGACGTTCGACGCGGATGGTTATACCGTCCGGCACTACAATGATGTGCTGACCCTGCAGGTCTGGGAACATGACCCGGATATGGACGGCATCCTGATTTTTGAACAGGATGTATCCACTGAAGATGAAAATGCGCTGAGGGAAGCGTTTCAAGCGGAAAATGACGCGCTCTGGTCGGGCATCCGCTAAGGCACCACCTCATTTGTGCGGTGTTACCTTAAAAAAGTTAGTCACATCGAACGAAACCGCTTGACAATCCGCCGCGCTGGTGCTATCATTCAGATACCCTGATGGGGTATATTGCATTCATCGAAAGGATGAGGGCTGATGATAAAAACGACGCTGAAAATTGATGGCATGATGTGCGGCATGTGCGAGAGCCATGTCAACGACGCAATCCGCAAGGCTTTCCCGGCGGTCAAGAAGGTGACTTCCTCCCACGGCAAGGGTGAAACGGTGGTCATTTCCGAAGATCCGCTGGACGAAGCGCAGGTGAAAGCTGCGATTGCCGCGACGGGCTATGATTTCAAGGGCATGTCAAGCGAGCCGTATCAGAAGAAGCGTTTCCTTTTCTTCTGATGGTTTCATTCGCACAACAAAAAGCAGGGCTGTCTCCGGCGTGGAGGTAGTCCTGCTTTTTGTTTTCTGTGTTAGTTGATTTTTGTTGTGCAGAGGGTTTCGCCTCTGCGGAGGCGACAAGAAAGCATGAAAACAGATGAAGTCTGCGGTCGCCCCCTGCCCCCCTTCGCTATTTCCCCCACTTGATATGCTTCATGTGCTTCATCACCAGCGTGGCGCTCACGCCGGTCAGCGCGCCGAAGAGAATGCCGCTGAGCATTAGGACAGCCATGTAGTACGCCAATTGCGACGTGTGGAGGATAATCATCGCCATCACGATTTGCCCGACGTTGTGCATCACGCCGCCGACAATGCTGACCGTGACCGGGTGCATCCACTTCATGCGCGAAAGGAGACACATGCTTGCCAGCGACAGCACGCCGCCGGCCAGTGCGTACGGCAGCGCAGCCACGCCGCCCAAAAACAGCGAGGACAGCACCACTTTCAGCAGCATCAGTACCCACGCCGTCGGCAGGGACAGCATGTAGACCGCGAAAATCAGCACGCCGTTGCTTAAACCCAGCTTGATGCCCGGTACGCCCAGCAGCGGCGGAAACAGGCTCTCCACCCAGCCCAGCACCAGCATCAGCGTCAGCAGCACACTGCACAGCGCAAGCTGTTTTGTGGTGATTCGCTGCTTATTCATTTGCTGCGTCCTCCTGCACGGTCGTCAGCCAGTCCATCAATTCGTCGCGGCTGTACAGCTGGAGCGTCACCTGATTCGGCAGACAGATAATCATGTTGCCCAGAATGCGTGTGTCCTTGTTTTCCAGCGTCACTTCGCCCTGCTCCACGCAATCCTGATTGTCGCAGTTCGCCTCGTGCATGTCGATGCTTGTCGGGGTGACATGGACGATGTTGATGCAGTCGCCGTGGCGGAGGCGATAATAGCCCTCTTCGGTCAGCGGAATCGGCTGATACGTTTTGTCACCGACGGTGACGACGAGGAATGCTTCCACCTGCGACAGGTCGGGGGTGGCGGTGGCTTCGGGGACGTCCGTGACTTCCGACGCGGCAGCCGCTTCCGGTGCTGCGGTGATTTCGGGGGTCGCCGCTGCCTCCGGTGTGCTGGTCGCAAGCTCTGTCGGCGCCTCGGTCGGCGCATCTGTTGCGGTCAGGGGCAGCAAAGGCGCATTGGCGTCTACATTCGCGGGCGCGTTCCGCCGCAGCACAACCATCAGCACCGCCACAATCAGCAGCAGCGCTGTCACAATCAGCACATTGCACCACAGGCCATTCCGCTTCGCCTTAGGACTCGTTTCCTTCTTCATACCCGTTCCGCACAATCCTTTCGTTATTGAGTATTCCCATCATACAACGCCGAGTCGGATTCGTCAAGGGGCGCGTGCGCAGGTGTTACAAACTTGTCACAAAGCGGCGAATCCATCCTGATGTCAGCAGGCACTTTTGCCCGTTTTATTGGAAGCGGAACGCATTAGTCCGCGCCGCCCCATGGCAACGAAACCGACAATATCCGCAATCAGCCAGCCCGCCGGAATTGCCAGCCAAATCGCCATCATGCCGAAATGCGGCGCGAAGGCATAGGACAGCACAACGCGCAGCCCAAGCGAAAGCACCGTCAGGACGATGCTCATGCCCGCCTGCTCCAAACCGCGGAAAATGGCATAAAGCAGGAACAGGAAGCCGATGCCGATGTAGCACAGCCCCTCGGTGCGCAGGTACGTTACGCCGATGGAAAGAGACTCCGCCGATGCATTTTTGAGGAACACAAGCAGCAGCGGCTCGGCGAAAATCGCCACGAGCGTGGAAACAATCAGGCAGAAGCCGCCGGAAAGCAGGAACGCTGTGCGGATGCCGTGACGGAGGCGCTGCGGCTGATTCGCCCCCTGATTCTGGGCGACGAAGGTCGCGAAGCCGTTGCCGAAGTCCTGCGCGGGGCTGTACGCCAGCGAGTCAATCTTCACGCCGGCGGTGAATGCCGCCATCGCTGCCAGACCGAAGCTGTTCACGAGACTCTGCACACACAGGATGCCGAAATTCATGATGGATTGCTGAATGCTGGTCATGGCAGAGACGGAGAAGATGCGCCTGAACAGCGCACGGTCGGGGTGCAGGTCGTGCTGCGAGGGCGTCAGCGCCGGAACGCGGAAGAGCACATAACCTAAGCACAGGAAACCGGACAGTACTTGCGAAATAAGCGTCGCGACGGCAGCGCCCGCCACGCCCCACGGCAGCACCGCCACGAACAGAAAGTCCAGCGCGACGTTCGTCAGCGACGAAATCAGCAGGAAAACCAGCGGCGCGGTTGAATTGCCAACGGCGCGGAGCATACACGCTCCGAAGTTATACAGGAACGTCGGGATGATGCCGATGAACACAATCAAGAGGTAGCGGGAGAGAACGCCCTGCGCTTCAGGCGGAATGCGCAGGAGCGCCATCATGACGGGCAGGAGCGCGTAGGAAAGGATGGTCAGCAGCGCTGATACGCCCGCAATCAGCACAAACGCATTGCCGACCGCTTTGCGCACGCCGGCATCGTCTTTCTGCCCGAAAAGCTGGCTGACAACCACGCCGCTGCCCATGCACAGCCCGGTGACGATGCTCGTGAGCAGAATCATGACGGAAAACGCGCTGCCGACGGCGGCAAGGGCGATTTCACCGCAGTATCGCCCGACGACGAAGGTGTCCACAAGGTTATAAAGCTGCTGGAGCAGATTGCCCGCCATCAGCGGCAGAGAAAAACGGAGCAGTCCGCGGAAAATCGAACCATGGGTCAAGTCAACATTCATAATAAAGGAATTCTCCTTTCACTGCACAGGATAGTATAGGTGAAAAAACGGGAAACGTCAAGTATGGCGCAAAGGCAGAGAAATCAAGGCAAAGAACGAAAAAACACAAAAAAAACAATTTTGGCGCGAAAACGATTTCACATCGTTAAATCAAGGGGTTGCTGTGAAAGTGGGGAATTTTGCAGGAAGATTGGTCAAAAATTGCAAGCGGCAAGCCCTTGACAACCCTGCGTCAATTCCTCTATAATGAATATCAACGTATCATTTGCATCGTGTCATCTGGTACGAAATGAATTGGAGGGGTTAGACCATGAAGAAGATTCTCTCTCTGGTCCTGTCTGCGTGCATGATGCTGAGTGCGGCTGCGCTGGCAGAAGGCACGTTCACGCCTGCTGATTCCTACGATGTCGGTGAGCGCGTGTACAACGCGGGCACTGTCACGCTGGAAAAGAGCGAGGGGAGCGCGCAGACGGTTTCTACCGATCAGTATGTCGGCGAAGCTGGCAAGGATTACACCGATGAAAAGGTGTACACCTACAACAGCTACACCCCCGGCATTAACTCTTCTCTGAACTGGGACCCGCTCTCCTGGGAAACGAACGAAGACACTGATATTTTGAACAATGTCAGCTCTGGTTTCTACACCTTCGTTCTGAATTCCGAAAAGAATGGCTACTCCGTCATGCCCGAACTGGCTGCTGAAATGCCGGTGGACGTGACTGCTGAGTATGTCGGTCAGTACGGCGTGAAGGAAGGCGAGACCGCCAAGGCTTGGCGTATCGCGCTGAACAAGCTCGCCAAGTGGGAAGATGGCACCCCCATCACCGCTGATGACTATGTGTACTCTATGCAGCAGCTGCTCAACCCGAAGATGCTGAATCGCCGCGCTGACAGCTACTATGCTGGCGAGTTCGTCATCTACAACGCGAAGAACTACCTCTACGCGGGCAAGACGACCTATGACCTGATTGCAGACACTGCCGAGAACCTCATTGCCGCCGGCACCGATGTGTACCTCGACATGAGCGCTTGGGGCATGGTCGGCGCGCTGGACGCGGAGGGCAATCCCGCGCCGCAGTATGTGAACATTGCGGACGACACGATGTACCGCGATGCTTCTGTTGAAGACGAAACCGCTGCCGAAGCGTGGGTCTCCGCGAAGTACCTGTTTGACAACTACTTCGCCGCGGGTCAGCAGTATGAGTCCATGCAGGCTCAGTACCTGTACACCGCCAGCGTTGCGGATGCCGCAACGTGGGACGAAGTTGGCTTCAAGAAGGTTGACGATTACACCGTTGACTTCATCCTGGCCAACCCCGTGAACGAAGCGAACTTCTATGTGCCCTACAACCTGTCTTCCTCCTACCTGGTCTACAAGCCCGTTTACGAAGCCTGCAAGACCTTCTACAAGGACGGCAAGGAAGTTGCCACCGAGGAAGAAGCGGACGAAGTGAAGACCAAGTACGGCCGTTCCGTGGAGAACACGGTTTCCTACGGCCCGTACAAGCTGTCTTCCTTCGAACTGGACAAGGAATACACCCTGACCCGCAATGACAACTGGTATGGCTATCATGACGGCAACCACGTCGGCCAGTATCAGACGGACATCTACAAGGTGACCTGCATTGCCGACCACGCGACTCAGGTGCTGGCGTTTGAAAAGGGCGAGATTGATGACATCGCTCTGCAGGCGGACGACCTGAAGAAGTACGGCAACAGCAAGTACATCAAGTACGGCCCGAACAACGGCTACACCACCAAGCTGACCATGAACACCGACTATGAGAAGCTGCTGTCTCACGGCACCAATAGTCAGGTTCTGGTGATTCCGGAATTCCGTCAGGCGATTTCTTACTCCTATGACCGTAAGGAATTCGCTTCCTCCTTCACCGCGGCTGGCACGGCTGGCTTTGGCCTGATCAACGAACTGTACTGCTACGACCCCTTCACCGGCGCGCTGTATCGTGACAGCGAACCCGCGAAGGCAGTCCTCTGCCGTCTGTTCGACCTGACCTGGGGCGAGGGCGGCGACTACGACACCCTCGACGAAGCGTACGAAGCCATGACCGGCTACGAGGTCGAAAAGGCGCGCGCGCTGATGGCGGTTGCGTATGACAAGGCTGTTGCTGCCGGCATCTACGATGGCACCAGCGACATCAAGATTGACCTGCGCGTGTACCAGAGCGACGCTATCTACGTCAACATGTTCAACTACCTGAACGCCGCGCTGAAGAACGCTTGCGTTGGCACGCCGTTTGAAGGCAAGGTCGAAATGACCATGACCGTGGACACCGACTACTACGAAACCATGCAGTCCGGCAACGCGGACATGATCTTCACCACTTGGGGCGGCGCGACGATGGCTCCCTTCGGCGTGTTCGGCAACTGCTACACCGACGATGCGTACGGCACCGGCAACCAGCAAGAATACGGCTATGACACCACCACCATCGACATTGTTTACAATGTGGAAGGCGTTGGCGAAATCACCGACACCCTGCAGAACTGGGCGAACTGGTGCAACAGCCAGAAAGTTCCGTCCATCGAGGAAAAGCTGGGCAAGTTCGCTGATTACACCTACGACACTCGTCTGCAGTTCGCGACCGCTGTCGAAGGCGCGTTCATGAACTGGTATCCCTGCTCCTCCATCTACTACCGCAACAGCGCGAGCATGAACTCCCAGAAGGTGAACACCGTTGTTGATACCTACGTCACGCTGATCGGCTTCGGCGGCATCCAGTACATGACGTACAACTACGATGACGCTGAGTGGGCGGACTACATTGCCAACAACACCCTGGAATACTAATTCAAGGCGCACATTTGCCGTGATTCTCTGAAACTCGGCACGGGCATGGGGGCCTTTTGACCCCCATGCCCGATGTGCGTGTTAAAAAACGGTTGATTTTCGGGCGTTTCTTAAGGGGACGCTATGATTCCAAAGAGAAAAGTACAGAATAGTGATTCCTTAAGAAATGCCCAATAGGGATTCAATCCAGTCAGGCAAGCCCAGTCCGCGGTGATGCGCATCTCCAGCCGCATCCTCCGCGACCCCGTCACGGGTGGGGCGACGCACTCTGACGGCCGGAAGCAGGGGGGCAGCAGGGTTTCCCGCCCCTTCCACTCAATATGAAAAACGGAGGTAACGTGGAATGTCCAAAAATGGTATGACACGATACATCATCAAGCGTGTCCTGTACATGTTCCTGGTGCTGTTCATCATCATGACCATGTGCTTTATCCTGATTAAGCTGCTGCCGCTGCCCGCCGTCCGCGAAATGGGCCGCGACATCAACCTCGTGCTCGCCAAGCGCGAAAAGATGGGCTACAACAAGCCGATCATGGTGCAGTACTTCCTGTACCTGAAGAGCATCCTGACCGAATGGGACTGGGGCGTCGGCGAGCAGATGTATGAAGGCATGGGCGTTTGGGCTGTCATGATGCAGAAGCTGCCCTACACGGTGCTGGTCAACCTGTATTCTATCCTGATTGCGATTCCGCTGGGTCTTGCTTTCGGCATCTATGCGGCGCTGAAGAAGAACAAGTGGCAGGATAACTTCATTTCCACCATGGTCATGGTCTTCATCTCGGTGCCAAGCTATGTGTACGCCTTCCTGGTGCAGTACTTCCTGTGCTTCAAGCTCGGCTGGTTCCCCTTGCAGGCGGCAAGTTTGTCACAGGCGGGCGGGTCACTGTTCAGCTGGACGATGTTCGTATCGCTGATTCCGGCGGTGCTGTCGCTGGGCTTCGGCGTTGTGGCAGGCTTGACGCGCTACACCCGTGCGGAGCTGAGCGAGGTGCTGACCGGTGACTACATGCTGCTGGCGCGCACGAAAGGTCTGACCAAGGCACAGGCAATTTCCCGTCACGCGCTGCGCAACGCAATGGTCGTCATCCTGCCGATGATTATTGGTGAATTCATCGGTATTCTGGGCGGCTCGATGATTATCGAAAACATCTTCGGCATTCCCGGCATTGGCAACCTGTACATCAACTCCATCAATGTCCGCGATTATAATTTCTTCATGGCGCTGAACGTGTTCTATACGGCAATCGGCCTGGTTTCGGGCATTGTCATTGACATCAGCTACGGGTTTATTGACCCGCGCATCAGAATGGGGTCGAAGAAATGATGGAAAAGAATCTGTATCCGGAAATCCCGCAGGAAAAGTTTGCGTTTATTCACAAGGATGAGCGCATCCATGACGAAAAGCTGCAGACCAAGTCCATCAGCTATCTGGGCGACGCGTGGCTGCGCTTCCGCAAGAACAAGTCCTCCGTTGTGGCGTTCTGCCTGATTGTGTTCCTGCTGCTGTTTGCCATCATCACGCCGTTTGTCTCGCCGTACACGGTGCAGTTCCGCGACGGCTACTACAAGTCGGTGCTGCCGAAGAACACGCTGTTTGAAAACGCGGGTTTCTGGGATGGCGCGCGCAAGGAAAAGGTCAGCGAAATCGGCTACCATTACTATAACGCCATCGGTCAGGAAACGGGCGTGCCGGTCGTGAAGAAGGAATACGACCACTACACCGATGCCAATGGCGTGACGTACTACAACCTGCGCGTGGATTCCTACGCGCTGGTCGGCTTCGCGTATGTCAACCTGAGCGAAACGGAATACAACAACCTGATGGCGTATCAGAACGAGAAGGACATTCAGGTCATCTACCCGCTGCAGAAGACCCACAATTCGCAGTACATGATGGGCAACGGCGGCGCGAACTTCTGGTACCAGCTCAAGGACGAGAGCGTGAACACCAACGGTGATCCGGCGCTGGATGAAAACGGCAGCCTGATTCCGAACTACCTCACGTCCGACAACCCGAACAAGGCGAACTACAACAGCAAGCGCATTGCCGGCGACGACGGCGCGGATGGGCAGTGGTACACCTACGCCCAGAAGAACCAGACGGGCTACCGCGTGCGTGTGCACTATCTGGAGTACTTCCGCTATGTCAACGGCTATGAACCCACGTTCATTTTCGGCACGAACAACTACGGGCAGGATATTTTCACCTGCCTGGCAGTCGGCGCGCGTCTGAGCTTCCTGCTCTCCATCGTTGTGGCGAGCATCAACTTCATCCTCGGCGTGCTGTACGGCTCCATCGAGGGCTACTACGGCGGCGCGGTTGACATGGTGATGGAGCGTATCTCCGACGTGCTGAACAGCGTGCCGTTCATGGTCGTCGCAACCCTGTTCCAGCTGCACTTGGCGGAAAAGGTGGGCGTGCTGCCATCCCTGCTGTTCGCTTTCGTCTTGACCGGCTGGGTTGGTACGGCGGCGCGCGTGCGTACGCAGTTCTACCGCTTCAAGGGTCAGGAATACGTCCTGGCGGCGCGCACGCTGGGCGCATCCGACGCTCGCTTGATTTTCAAGCACATCTTCCCGAACAGCCTGGGCACCATCGTGACCGGCGCGGTCATGACCATCCCCGGCGTCATTTTCTCCGAATCCATGCTCAGCTACCTGCACATCATCAATCTGGAAACGTCGTCGCTGACCTCCATCGGCACGCTGCTTTCCGGCGGTCAGGCGTACTTGAGCACCTATCCCCACATCATCATGTTCCCGGCAATCTTCATCGCCATTTTGGAAATTGCTTTCAACCTGTTTGGTAATGGCCTGCGCGACGCGCTGAATCCTTCGTTGAGAGGAGCGGACGACTGATATGGCAAAGCTGGAAGTCCGAAACTTGACCATCTCCTTCCGCACAAACAACGGTGCGGTTCGCGCAGTGCGCGATATTTCCTTCAATCTGGAGGAAGGCGAAACGCTCGCCATCGCCGGTGAATCCGGTTCCGGCAAGTCCGTCACCACCCGTGCTATCATGGGCATTCTGGCGGGCAACGCCATGGTGGATGCGGGCGAAATCATCTACGACGGCAAGGATTTGCTGAAGATTCCGGAAGAAGAGTTCCACACCCTGCGCGGCCACAAGCTGGCCATGGTGTTCCAAGACCCGCTGAGCGCCCTGAACCCCATCATGCGCATCGGCAAGCAGCTGACGGAAGCCATGCTGCTGAACAACAAGGAACGCCGCCGCGATGGCAAGGAACGCTTCAACAGCCTGCTGGCGCAGCTCGAAAAGACGATGGTGGCGGATGCCGAAGCGCGCGGACAGGGCGCCGAGGCGCGCGAAGCCATCCACGCCAAAACGAAGCAGTTCGACCACTTTGCTTCCGTCGGGCTGAAGATGGAATATACCTATAAGGAAGCAATGGAATCCATCGTCGAGTGCATGGACGGCATGGATGAAATCGACAATGCCATCCTGACGAGCAAGGACAAGGATGTCCGCGAAATCTGTGGCCGCATCCGCAAGTCCCTGAAACATATCTTCGACCCGTACACCTTCGATGAGAATGACCCGGAAATCGCGAAGTGGCATACGGCGCTGGAAGGCTTCCAGAAGAACTACACGCGCCGCCGCGAAAGCGAAATGCGCGCGCTGATGGCGGACATGACCGCTAAGCTGGGCGCGATGGTGAATGCGCAGGAGCCGAACTTCTTCTGCATCGGCTATCTGGCGGCGAGCGGCAAAACGCCCGACCCGAAAAAGCAGTCCATCACCGAGCTGAACCAGATGGCGCGCGAAACGCTCGACCGCGAGTTCATGATTGACTTCTTGCAGGACATTGCTCACGCGCTCCAGTACTCCAGCCAGCAGGCGGCGAAATCGCAGCAGGCGGCGGTGGATACGCTCCGCAGCGCCCTGAAGGTCTATCAGCAAAAGCCGCTGAACGAGGGCGAATGCAAGGAAGCGCTGCACAAATCGGCTGCGGCAGTTGAAGCAGCCATCGACAAGCTGCAGCTGGATAAGGACAATCAGGCGTACGTCTACCGTTCGGGTGCACAGTCCTACATCGACCGCTATGCCCGCTCCAAGACGCACAATCCGAAGGAAGAGAAGCGCTACGCCCGTGAGCAGAAGAAGTTTGAGGCGCAGAAGGCGAAGGGCAAGAATCCGCCGTCCGTTATCCCGAAGAACCTGATTGACGCGGATATGGCGCAGCACAACCTCTGCGAAATGACCCGGAGCCTGCTGAAGCACTTTGAGGAACTCATCGCGGCGAGCGAGACGAAGGACTTTGACGTGCTGGCGGTGGAAATGGTAGACTACATGAAGGCGCGCGCGCAGGATTACGCCTTCAAGCTCACCAAGGGCATGGCACGCCACCGCGCCATCGAATTGATGAAGGAAGTTGGTATTCCGGAGCCGCACAAGCGCTTCTATCAGTATCCCTTTGAGTTCTCCGGCGGTATGCGTCAGCGCATTGTTATCGCTATTGCGCTGTCCGCGAACCCGGATATCCTCATCTGCGATGAACCGACAACCGCATTGGACGTGACCATTCAGGCGCAGATTCTGGAACTGATTAACCGCCTGAAGAAGGAACGCCGCCTGTCGGTCATCTTCATCACGCACGACCTTGGCGTTGTGGCGAACATGGCGGACCGCATTGCCATCATGTACGCCGGCAAGATTGTCGAGTACGGCACGGCGGATGATGTGTTCTACGACCCGCGCCACCCGTATACATGGGCGCTGCTGTCCTCCATGCCGGACTTGGAGACGCGCGAGAAGCTGGAAGCTATCCCCGGTACGCCGCCGGATATGATTCTGCCGCCGAAGGGCGATGCTTTCGCCGCGCGCAACAAGTACGCGATGGAAATCGACTTTGAGGAACAGCCGCCGATGTTCCATGTCAGCGAGACGCATATGGCGGCGACGTGGCTGCTGCATCCGAATGCGCCGAAGGTAAATCCGCCGGCGATTGTGGTGGAACGCATTGAACGCATGAAGAAGGAGCAGGCCGAACGAGAGGCAGCAGAAGCCTTGCAGAACGCGAAGAAAGGAGCCGCCGAAGCATGAAAATCGCAAAGGGAATCGCCTCGGTGCTGAAAACGATTGGGCTGGTGGTTATGGCCATCGCTATCGTAATGAGCATCTATGTTGTGGCGAATGACGGTGCGGGATGGTCTACGCTATCGGGGGCGCTGCGCTCTTATCAGCAGAACGCTTCCGTGGTTACGCGCGCTTGGTTCGACAAGCAGTATTTCTCCGCCATGATTGATGCCGCGTCCACCAAGACGCTGGGCGGGGACGTGCGCCAGAATCGCGCGCTGACGTTCTATACGACGTGGGTGAATGAACTGGCAGCGGGGCAGGACGCGCTGTCCAAGCAGAAGCTGGATGCTTTCTGCGCTGATTTCGATCAGAATTTCGACGTGGATGCGTATCTGACGCTCTATGAGCAGCAGGAAAGCGGCAGCGACAGCCGCCTGCTGGCGGAATCGTTTGACTACCTCAACGAAGTCATGACACCGGCGGCGCCCAAGGGCAAGCCGATTAAGATTGCCACCGCCAATACCGAGCCGGATGTGGCAGCGTTCTACGAAACGTTTGCGCAGGAGCACGGCGAAGAAGCTGGCAGCTATCTGGAATTCGTGGAAACGCTGACGACGATGGTTCGTGCGTCGGTGGATGCGGGCAACAAGCCGGCTTCCATGAAGAAATATCTGAATGCACTGAGCTTTGAGGACTACGCCGCTGCACTGGCGGAGCAGCGCACGCTGGAGCGCGTCGACACGGAGGATATCCGCGACGAGTTTGCCGCGCTGGTGGAGCAGAAGAAGCAGGGTGAAGCGATTGACTTGAAAGCGTTCGTGCAGAGCAAGTACGAGGCGCTTCAGGCACGCTATCCGAGCGAAAACCTCGGCACGCTGGATGTGTTCGCGACGACGCTGCTGGAGCGGATGCAGAGCGAAGACTTTGACGGCTCGCTCAGCAGCCTGCTGAAGGCGGTTCAGGTGTCCGTGGCGGCAGCGCCGACCTACCAGACGGCGCTGAAGTCTCTGGCAGAAACGACCATCAAGAAGTCTGATGACAGCAACGCCATTTCGCTGGTGATTGCGCTGTGGTGGCTGGCGGCACGCTGGGTGTGGCTGTGGCTGGTTGGCATCGTGCTGCTGGTAATCGCGCGTGTGATGAACGCCATCACGGACAAGGTGACGCTGGCGCGTCTGGAGCACGCGGGCATTGAGGAAGAAAGCGACGTCCTCCTGCGTGTCAATCACCTGAAGCAGTATTTCCGCAGCGGCGACTATATCAACAAGGCCGTTGATGACGTCAGCTTCTACATCAAGAAGGGCGAAGTCTTTGGCCTGGTGGGCGAGTCTGGCTGCGGCAAGACCACGACGGGCCGCACCATCATCAACCTGTACGACCCGACCGAGGGTGACGTGTACTTCCAGGGTCTGCGCATTTCGTCCACGCAGAACGGTCTGCCGGTGCTGATTCGCAGCCTGAAAAACGACTTCGAGGAAAAGCAGCGCCAGATGAAGGCCGCGCTGAAGGAGAAAACGGAGAAGAATCCGGCGCAGGCGGCGGCGCTGAAGGCGGAATACGACCAGAAGATTAAGGAAATGCGCAAGGAACTGAAGGAGAAAATCCGTCAGGCCCGCACGAACGCATTGGAATCTTCTGTGGAAAAGAGCAAGTGCGTCGAGAAGTACCGCGAGAAGCGCAAGGCTGAGCTAACCGCGGCGTTTGAGGCAGACAGCAAGACGCTGTCCGGTCAGGCGCTGGAGGAACGGAAGGCGCGCTACGAGCAGGACATGAAGGTTGCCGCGAAGGACAACATCATGACCAAGATGCAGATGATTTTCCAAGACCCGATTGCCTCGATTAACCCGCGCATGACTGTGCGTGAGATTATTGCAGAAGGTCTGAAAATCCGCGGCATCAAGGACGAAAAGTACATCGACGAAAAGGTCTACGAGGTGCTGGATCTGGTTGGTCTGGTGCGCGAGCACGCCGACCGCTATCCGCATGAGTTCTCCGGCGGCCAGCGCCAGCGTATCGGCATTGCCCGCGCCATCGTGCTGGAGCCTGACCTCATCATCGCCGACGAACCCATTTCCGCGCTGGACGTGTCGATTCAGGCACAGGTTATCAACCTGCTGAACGACCTGCGCAACAAGATGGGCTTGACCATCATGTTTATTGCGCACAACCTGTCCGTCGTCAAGTACTTCTCCGACCGCATCGGTGTCATGTACTACGGCAAGCTGGTGGAGCTGGCGGATTCCGACGAGCTGTTCGAGCATCCGCTGCATCCGTACACCAAGTCGCTGCTGTCCGCGATTCCGTACCCGGATCCGCATCACGAGAAGCATCGGCAGCGCATTGAGTACAAGCCCCTGAAGGAGCATGACTACTCGGTGAACAAGCCGTCCCTGCGGGAAATCAAACCCGGACACTTCATCAACTGCAACGACGAAGAGTTTGAACGGTATAAGAAGGAGCTTGGGCTTTGAAAAAATCAAAGCGGGCGATGCCCTACTGGATTTGCATCGCTATCGGCGCGCTGATATTTGCTGGCGTTGCCTCGATGCGCAGTATCTGGACGCTGAGCGAGCGGGAAGAAATCCTGAGCGGTTTGTGCGACGCGCTTTTTGTGCCGGGGGCGCTGCTGACCTGTGTGGGTCTGCTGACGTTCACGGCGCGCGAAGGTGTGCTGGACATCATTTCCTACGGTTTCCGAAACCTGCTGGTGCTTTTCGCGCCCGGAAAGCATAAGCATCAGCACTACTACGACTACAAGATGGCGAAGGAAGCCAACCGCGGCAAGGCCACGCATGCGCCGCTGCTGGTTGGGCTGGCGTTCATCCTGCTGGCCGGCGTGTGCCTCATCTTCTATTACTACGGTCTTTGATTTGGTACCTGAGAAAGCCGCCTTCGAGAAATCGGGGGCGGTTTTTCTCTACCTCCGGTGTTGTTTTCGACGCATAATCATGGTATAATGCAGACAGCGTTTCTGACGCACTAAGATGAAGGGGGATTCTCTTCCATGAACAAGATTCTTTCGACGAAAAACGCACCCGCCGCGATTGGCCCGTATTCGCAGGGCGTTCAGGCGGGCAATACGGTGTATGTGTCCGGACAGCTGTATTTTGTGCCGGAAACGGGCGAACTGCTGGAAGGCACGATTGGTGAGATGACTGAGCAGTGCATGAAGAACATTGCCGCGATTCTGGCGGAAGCGGACTGCACGTTGGCGGACATCGTGAAAACGACGATTTTCCTGAAGGATTTGAACGACTTTGCCGCGGTGAATGAAGCCTACGGGAAGTTCTTCCCGCAGAATCCGCCGGCGCGCGCGTGTGTGCAGGTGGCGAAGCTGCCGCGGGATGCAAAGGTGGAGATTGAGGCGATTGCGGTGAAGGGCTAATCACTGCAGGTGATTGTTCTTTGGGACGGCATGGCTGTTCTTTTAATAGCGGCTTGCGATTGTCGCAGGGATTTCGCCTCTACGGAGGCGACAAGGGGGCAATGAAAACAGGTGAAGCCTGCGGTCGCCCCCTTGACCCCTTCGCCGGTCGCCTCCCATGCAGCTTGAATTTTTCCGTTACTTTTTATGGATAAACACACGGAAGAAGTCTGAGAGTGAAGTCAACTCAATCGCTCGGAAGGGTCAAGGGGCAGCGCCCTTTGCATCTTCCGATGTAAGGAGAAGATAGATGAGTAAGCATATACTGCTGGTGCATGATCTGGCGGGCTATGGGAAGGTGTCGCTGAGCGCAATGATGCCGGTGCTGTCGCATATGGGACATCACCTGTACACGCTGCCGACGGCGCTGGTGAGCAACACGCTGGATTACGGGAAATTCTACATTCAGGAAACGACGGAATACATGCGCCAGTCGCTGAAAGTCTGGGCGGAACTGGGATTCTCGTTCGATGTGGTGTCCACAGGGATGATTCTGTCAGCAGAACAGGCGGCACTGGTCTCTGACTTCTGTGAGCAGTCCGCGAAGAAAGGCGCGCTGGTCTTTGTTGACCCCATCATGGGCGACGAGGGCAAGCTGTACAACGGCGTAGGGGAGGAAACCATCGCCCACATGCGCAAGATGGTCGCCGTGGCGGACTGCATCGTGCCGAACTACACCGAGGCGGCGTATCTGGCGGATGTGCCCTATCACGAGGACATGACCGAGGAAGAAGCACGCGCGCTGACGATTCGCCTGCACGAAATGGGCGCGAAATCCGTCGTCGTGACGAGCGCGAAGGTGGACGGCGAGAACTGCGTCGTCGGCTATGACGGCACGGAGGGCGAATTCTTCCGCATTCCGTTCGACCTCATTCCGGTGCGCTTCGTCGGCACGGGCGATATTTTTGCCGCAGTGATGCTGGGGCGGCTGGTGGACGGCGTGCCGCTTCAGGAATCGACACACCGCGCAATGGATGCCGTGCGCACGATGATTGACCGCAACCGCGACAAGGAGGACAAGTACCTCGGCATCCCGATTGAAACGTGTTTGGAGGTGCTGGACGAATGAAGCGCCCGTGCCTGCGCATCACGCTGATTGACCGCAAGGGCAGCTGTCCCTGCCATCATGGGCATAAAATCGGTGATTCGTGGGATTTTGACACCGAGCGCGGTCAGCTCTGCCCGATGGCGATGCACGTTGCGTTCCTGTATGCGGACATCATCCGCTACGGCGGCAGCATCCCCGGTCAGCCGGACGGCACAGCGGTGTTCTCCTGCCCGGATGCGGACACGCTGAACATCTTCCGCGTGGAGCGGATAGAGGAATAACGCCCGGACGCGGGGCATATCCTCCTTACCGAATCGGAAGGAGGGGAATTGCCCTATGACAGGAACACAGACTGTGCGCCGGACGACGACGCGCGCGCGCCGCGGCGGCTCGATGCAGCTGCTGCGCGGGCTGGGCGCGGCGATGCTGACAACCATCATTGTCGTGGCGGTTTTTGCGCTGCTGATGCAGTGGGTGAAGCCGACGGAGGACACTGTGCGCATCTTCAACCAGCTGCTGAAGGTCGTTTCCGTCGCTATCGGGACGTACATCGCCGTCGGGCGCGGTCAGGAAGGCGGACTGCTGCGCGGCGCGCTGATTGGGCTGCTGTACATGGCGCTGGGCGTGGCGGCCTATGCGCTGCTGAGCGGTCAGGGCGCACCGTGGACGGCATATTTGGCTGATCTTGCCATGGGAACGGCGACCGGCGGGATAATCGGCGCGATTGTGTCGAATATTTCCGGAAAGTGATTGCAATTAGAACCCGAATCGTGTATAATGCCCATATACCCCTTTTTAAGAAATGGAGGATTACAACTATGAAGCATATCGAAACCATCCAGAAGCCCTGCCTGAAGAACTCTCTGGCCCACGGCGGCTGCGGCGAATGCCAGGCATCCTGCCAGTCCGCTTGCAAGACCAGCTGCACCGTCGCCAACCAGTCCTGCGCCAACAAGGAAAACAGCGACGTGCTCGCGGGCAACGAGGGCAAGCTCAACCGTCTGTACAACCGGAAGTAATGATACGTTTTCCAGATTCGTCTGGCAATCGTATCCGGTTTGCAACAGGCAAAGGCGGAGGCGGCATCATGCGCCTTCGCTTTTTTCGGGTGCAAGGGTGCAAAAAGTATCCTTGCGGTTTATCTAACTCAGGAGGAATAATAGCAATGATTCATACCTTCAAGGCGGTTGGTCAGCCGATGCTGCTGGACGTAGGCAGCGGCGCTGTTCACGCCATCGACGACATGGCGTTTGACGTGCTGGAAATGTGGAATGACCACACGCCGGAAGAGATTCGGGATGCGCTGAAAGAGAAGTACACGGCGCAGGAGCTGGACGAAGTTATCGGTGAACTGAAGCAGCTCGAAGAACTCGGCGCGCTCAACGCCCCGGATAATTATGATGACGTGAAGCAGGTGACCGAGCCGGGCGTGGTGAAATCCATGTGCCTGCACGCGGCGCATGACTGCAACCTGCGCTGCAAGTACTGCTTCGCGGCGACGGGCGACTTCTGCATGGGCGAGCGCAAACTGCTGCCCTACGAGGTCGGCAAGGCGGCAATTGACTGGCTGGTGGCACACTCCGGCAAGCGTGTCAATCTGGAACTGGACTTCTTCGGCGGCGAACCGCTGATGAACTTCCCCGTCGTCAAGCGGCTGGTGGAATACGGCCGCTCCATCGAGAAGGAAAAGAACAAGCACTTCAAGTTCACGATGACGACGAACTGTGTGCTGATGAACGACGAAATCATGGACTTCCTGAACAAGGAAATGAGCAACGTCGTCATCTCCATCGACGGCCGCCGCGAAGTGCATGACCGGATGCGCCCGACCATCAACGGCAAGGGCAGCTATGACATCATCATGAACAAGGCGCAGGAGTTCGTCCGCCGCCGCAATGCCTGCGACAAGGAATACTACGTCCGCGGCACGTTTACCGGCTTTAACAAGGATTTCGGCAACGACGTGCTTCATTTGGCGGATCAGGGCTTTGACCAGATCAGCGTTGAGCCGGTTGTAACCGATCCGAAGTGCGAATACGCCCTGCGCGAGGAGGATTTGCCCGAAATCCGCGAGGAATACGAGCGTTTGGCGCAGATTTATATGGATCGCCGCGCGAACGGCAAGTGGTTCAACTTCTTCCACTTCATGGTGGACTTGGAGGGCGGCCCGTGCCTGCGCAAGCGTTTGACCGGCTGCGGCGCGGGCAACGAGTATGTTGCGGTAACGCCCGACGGCGATATTTACCCCTGCCACCAGTTTGTCGGCCGCGACGGCTACCGCATGGGCAGTGTGCTGGACGGCACGTTCGACCGCAACATTCAGGCGAAGTTCGCGCACAACACGGTGTTGAACAAGGAAAAGTGCCGTGACTGCTGGGCGCGTTTCTTCTGCTCCGGCGGCTGCGCTGCGAATGCCGAAGCCTTCCACGGCGACATCTCCCAGCCTTACGACATGGAGTGCCAGATGGAGCGGAAGCGCCTTGAATGCGCAATGGCGATTTACGCGAAGGAGCGCGCCGCCCGCATGGCGAAGGAAGAAGCGGCGAAGGAGTGACTCAAGGGGCTTTGCCCCTTGACCCCACCAGAGGCTCTGCCTCTGGACTCCGGCAGGGGCGCTGCCCCTGCACCCTGCAAGGGAGTTCCTCCCTTGAACCTTCCGCGCGATTCAGTTGGTGACGACTGCATACAGTGCCCGCGTGTTTATCCGTAAGAAGAATAGAACATCAGCCGCCATTCGACCGCTATCAAAAGTCGAATGGCGGCTTTCATTTGTAAAAACTTCACTTGCCCCTTTCCAAACATCCTAAAACGTGGTATGCTTAAATTGAAGAAATCTCCGAAAGGAAGGATTCACTGATGAAACGCTTGCTTCGCGGGCTGTGTGCCCTCTTGCTGATGACCTTGCTCCTGCCCACGGCGCTCGCCGCCAAAGCCACCCCGACGCCCCCGCCGGTCGCGATTTCCACTGAAGCGCCCGTGCAGCCGCCGGAGCAGATTCAGCAGGTGCTGGATATTGCCTATAACGAATGGGCGGAGCTGAACGGCAAGACGCTCAAAAACGTCAATAAGTACACCGAGTGGCGCGGCAAGGGCATCGGCTTCGGCTGGTGCGGCGGCTATATCACCTGGTGCATGATGCAGGCGAACGTCGAGATGGAGGAACTGGAAGCGGTCAAGAAAGCCGCGAAGGAATCCGAGGACGGCGTGTTCGTGCAGGTGGAGGGCGTCCATCACGTTAAGGAGGCCAGCGTCGGCAAGCTGCTGCGCGGCTATCAGCTGATGAACCGCACGACGAACGTGCCGCAGCCGGGCTTCCTGCTGGTGTACGGCTGCTCGTTCAACAAGACGATTCACGTTGCGCTGGTGTACGACGTGAAGGACCTGGGCGACGGCAAGTACCGCATCACGACGCTGGAGGGGAATATGGCAAGCCGCGTCAAGATGTACATCCACGACTACGACATGAACGCCGAGGTGAACACGAACAAAAAGACCTCGACAAACCTGTCCGAAGTGCCGGAGGACGAGCGCGAGATTCCGGCGAGCGACTGCGTGGATTATACGGTCGTGACGGCAAAACCGAGCAACTCGACGTCGGGAAAATATGCGTACTATGTGAACTGTTTCCTGATGCCGTATGTGCCGGGGGAAGACGCGGAGTAACCGCATTCCCCAAGAAAGTCAGAAAGGAGAGGAATGCCCTTGTCCAGACGGAATGAGAACATTTTTGAGGAAAAATCCCATCTGGGGCGAAAAATCGGCGTGACACTGCTGGTCGTGCTGCTATTGACGTTTGGTGCGGGTGCGGTGGCGAACTTTGCCATCAGCAATACCGTCAAGACGCTGCGGCAGACCGTCACCATTCCCGATTTGCCCAATTCGCTGGATCAGTGGTCGATTCTCCTGCTGACGGATTTGAACGGGGAGTACCGCGGGCTGAATCAGGCGTCGATTGGCAAAGCGGTCGGCACGCGCGCAGTCTCCTGCGTCATCATGACGGGCAATATGATTGGCGAGAACGGCGACGCGGCGCCGGCGCTGGCGCTCCTTGAGCAGCTTCCGGCGGGGTCGAAGGTGCTGTTCCTGCCCGGCAGCGGCGACCCGTCCCCCTATGCAACGACGGCGCACGCCTCCCTTTCGCCTTATGCGGATTGGGCGCAGGCGTTCATTGACGCGGGCGTGACGATGCTGGATGTCCCCGTGTCATTCACGCGGGAAAAATCCACCATTTGGTTTGTACCGGAGGATTTGTATACACTCAACATCCCCAGCGCGCGCAAGGCATACCAGAAGCAGCTGGACGGCTTGAATGCCCTGCCAACGCTGACGGCTGATCAGGCGGCGCTCCAGCGGCTGGCGGTCTATCAGCTGGACAGGCTTGACCGTATCGAGGCAGCCATGGCGGAAATGACAAACAAGGACATGCAGGTCTGCGTGAGCGGAATGCCGCTGACGCAGGAGTACATCACCACCGCGAAGCAGAACGCTGATCCGAAAGCCGTCTGCGCGATGAACAATGTGGACTTGATTGTCGCGGGCGGCTACTGCGGCGGGCAGTGGCGCATTCCGGGCGTGGGTGCGCTGTATGTGCCGGAACTGGGCTGGTTTCCGGAGGACAGTCATGTGCAGGGACTAAGCTTCTTTGGCGGAATTTGGCAGTATGTTAGCCCCGGACTGGGCAAAGGGCTGATTTACCCGTGGTGGATGGGCTTCCGCCTGTTCAACTCGCCCGCGGTGACGACCATCACACTGTCGAAAAACATTTCGTAAAAAAAGAAAAAATGCGGCAGGAATCCTGATAGATTGGGCGAATATCTACTTTATGAATGCGCGCAATGGGCGCAACCCGCACAAAAAAGAGACGGAGGACAAGCAGATGGCGGCAATCCTTTCCATCAACGCGGCTGGGCAATCCGGCAAGAAAATCAACAAGAACATCTACGGCCATTTCTCGGAGCACCTCGGACGCTGCATTTACGGCGGCGTCTATGTGGGCGAAAACTCCGACATCCCCAACGTCAATGGCATGCGCACGGACGTAGTGCAGGCGCTGAAGAAAATCGGCGTGCCGGTGCTGCGCTGGCCGGGCGGCTGCTTTGCGGATGAATACCACTGGGAGGACGGCATCGGCCCGAAAGAAACCCGCAAGCGCATGGTGAACACGAACTGGGGCGGCGTAGTGGAGGACAACTCCTTCGGCACGCACGAGTTCATGGAACTGTGCCGCCAAATCGGCTGCGAACCCTACGTCAACGCGAACGTCGGCTCTGGCACGGTGCGCGAAATGGCGGAATGGGTGGAGTACATGAATTCCACGGGCGATTCCACCGTTGTGCAGAAGCGCTGGGCGAACGGGCACAAGGAGCCGTTCAACCTCAAATACCTCGGCGTGGGCAATGAAAACTGGGGCTGCGGCGGCAACATGCGCCCGGAATACTATGCCGACGAATACCGCCGCTACCAGACGTTCTGCCGCAACTATGGCGACAATAAGCTCTACCGCATCGCCTGCGGGCCCAGCTCCGGCGACTGGAACTGGACGGACAAGCTGATGGAGCGTGCCGGGCGTTACCTCGACGCCATTACCCTGCACCACTACACCGTGCCGTATGCATGGGACAAGAAAGGCAGCGCAACTGATTTCGATGCGGACGAATACTACCTTACCCTGCGCAATGCCGCCTACATGGACACGCTGATTCGCGGCCATCTGGCGATTATGGACAAGTACGACCACGAGCACCGCGTCGGGCTGATTGTCGACGAATGGGGAACGTGGTTCGACTGCGAACCCGGCACGAATCCGGGCTTCCTCTATCAGCAGAACACCATGCGCGACGCGATGGTAGCGGCGCTGACACTGGATATCTTGGGCAGCCACTGCGACCGCGTGGTCATGGCGAATATCGCGCAGATGGTCAACGTCCTGCAGGCGGTTATCCTGACCGATGGCGCGAAGATGATCTGCACGCCGACGTACCACGTCTTTGACCTCTACAAGGCGCATCACGATGCGAACTATCTGCCGTCCGCCATCACCTGCGGCGAGTGCGGCGGCGTGAAGCAGCTGACCGCGACCGCCTCGGAGAAGGAAGGTGTCATCACCCTGACCGCGACGAACACCTCCTGCACCGATGCGTTGGATGTCGTCGTGCACCTTTCCGGCGCGTCTGCGAAGGACGTGACCGCGCGTATCCTGACGGGCGATATGCACGACAAGAACACGTTCGAGGATGCGGAAAAGGTGACGGTGAAGCCGTTCGACACCGTCCGCATGACGGAAACGGGTCTCAATATGACGCTGCCCGCCTGCTCAGTGGTGGAGGTCACGATTCGTGGCTGATGCGCGAAAGCCCTGCCGCTGCACGCTGCTGGAAAGCGGTCAGGCGGACATGGCGAAGCTCGTGCGGGACTATGTGGATTCGCTCTCGGCGGACGAGAAGACCGACGAAGCGACCTACGCCGCGCGCCTGAACATCTGCCGCACCTGCGACGACCTGCATAGCGGAACGTGTGCGCTCTGCGGCTGCTACGTCGAAGCGCGCGCCGCGAAGAAGCGGCAGGGGTGTCCGAAAGTGCCGGAGATGTGGGGCGCGGAGGAAGCAGAATAGCATAGAAAGTCGCCGCCGGGAGGATGCAAAATGTCCTTCCGGCGGCGATTCTATGTGGGTGATGTGCATTATGCGCCATACAGCGCATCGTTTTTTGCTAACAGGTACAAGCAGTATTGATTCATGCTAATTCCTTCACTGCGAGAGTGCTCTGCCAAAGAACGGTGCAGCGATTTGGGAATGCGGAGCTTGAATTGACCAGAGTAAGCGGTTGGCAGATTCGGCTCATGGATAACAAGCCCCTCTTCCAATGCTGCCGTCAACCATGCGCGCTTCGCATCCTCTGCGTTCCGAACGACATCCTCCATCGTTTCGCCGCAGGTCAGGCATCCCGGCAAGTCAGGGTAGCTGCCAACAAAGCCGCCTTCATCAGAATCAGGGATGATTTCCAAAGGATAGGGCAAGGCCATATACTGTTCAAGCGTTTTCATGACGATTCGCCTCACTTTCAACAATATTGCGAACCATTTCGACATATACTTTCTTAATGGGCTCATGCTTAGGAATGGTGATTGGCTGGCAGCCGGGCTTGCGGAAGGTATAGTGACTACTGCCGCTGCGAGGGGAAAACATTTGGTAGCCGTAGTCCTCTAATACTTTACGCAGTTCATCGAATCGCAAGTCCTTTGATAAGGACAAGATTCGTTGCAATAGTTTTTCCCACTTCGACATCAAATTATCCCTTCCGCTTTTATTATAGCTGGTGTCATGGATGGTGTCAAGACAAAACGCGGTTTAACGCAAAATTTCGCCGCCGGAAGGACATTCCCCATCCTCCCGGCGGCATTTTATATATCCAAATTAGTTCACAATCATCGCCTGCGTTTCCGCCCAGCCCTTTTCCACCGTCTGCTGGTGGCTCATGGCGTAAGGGCCAATCGCCGTTACCTGCGCCTGCGTGCGCGGGAAGTGGATGCACAGATGACCGGGGAAGTTGTTGTCCGTGATGTGCTGCACCTCGTGCGGCATGGAGTGGGTCGTCGCCATACGAACCGTGCCGTCGGCGAAGATGACCCAGACAGCTTTGGGCGTCCATGTGTTGCCGCCGAATGCCTGCTCCAGCTTCGCCGTGTCTGCCGCGGTCAGCGGTTCGGCTTCGGCGTGCTTGCCGTAGGAGAACATGTGAACCTGCCACGAGATGCCCGTGGAGTAGTCGTAGACCGTCGCGTAGGGGTACTGGCGGCAGGCGCTGCGCACCGTCGAGTACCAGTATTCGTAGACGACGTTCTCCGCGCTGACCTTCGTGGTTGTGCCAATGTCGTTGGAAATGTTCGGGGTGGGGGTTGCGGTGGTGTTCGGGCGCACGGTGTTCTTGCCGGTGGCGCTGCTGCTGTTGAGCGACGCAATTGTGTTCTTGCCCGCAACGCCATCCACATACAGGGCGTTCGCCAGCTGGAAGTCACGCAGCGCCTGATATGTTTTGACGCCGAAGATGCCGTCCGCAGAACCTGATGTGAGGTAGCCAAGGTCAATCAGCCGCTGCTGCATTGCCTTGACTGCCGTGCCGTTGTCGCCCCGGTGGAGCGCGGAGGCGCTGGCAATCACCGATGCGGCGGAGGGCGTATTCACAGGCGCAATCGTCGGCGCGGGGGTCGGGGTGGCGGCAGAGGCGGAGTAGAGGGCAATCAGCGTTTTATTGCCCGCCACGCCGTCACGGGTGAGTCCGTTTCGCTTCTGGAAGTTGTAGACGGCTTCGGCGGTCGCTGTGCCGTAAATGCCGTCTGCCGTGCCGGAGAGGTAGCCAAGGGTAATCAGCCGCTGCTGGAGCGCGCGGACGGCTTCGCCCGTCATGCCGCGGCGGAGGGTGACGCTCACATCCACCGATGCGCCCGCCATGATGCCGTCGCTGCCGATTGCGGTTGCGGAGTAGAGCAGCACCTGCGTGTCATAGCCCGCGACGCCGTCCACCGACAGCCCGTTCATGCGCTGGAAAGCGCGGATAGCCGCTGCGTCGTCCGCCATGCAGACCCCGTCGCGGCGGGAATTGTAGTAGCCCAGCGCCGTCAGCCGCTCCTGCAAACGCAGCACCGCGTCGCCGCTCGTGCCTTGGCGGATGGTGACGACGTTGTCCTTCGTGATGGGCGCGGGGGTCGGAGTCGCTGTCGCCAGCGGGGTGGCGGTTGGTGCGGGGGTAACGATGTAATCCGCCGAAATCGCCAGATAGCTGAACAGCACCTGATAAGTGCTTGCGCCTGCAATGCCATCGGCGCTCAGACCGTTCTTGGCTTGGAACTCTTTCAGCGCGTTCACGCTCGCCGTGCCGAAAATGCTGTCCGCGACGCCGGAAAGATAGCCTAAATCAATCAGCCGCTGCTGCACAAGGCGCGCGTCATTGCCGGTTGAACCCTTGCGGACGGTCGAAGCGGGCGTGGTCAGCGGGGGCAGGTCGGTCGGCGCAGGGGTTGCGGTCACAGTCACTTCCATGGTCGGCAGCGTACCGGGGGCGGCGGCAGCGCTCATCAGCTTTTCCTGCGTCGCCGTGCCGCACGCACCGTCGGCCTTTAAGCCGTTTGCTTTCTGGAATGCCTTGACCGCAGCTTGCGTCGCTACATCGTACACGCCGCTGATTTCGCCGTCATAGTAGCCCAACTGGGTCAGCCGCGTCTGCACGGTAGAGACGAGCACGCCCTGGTCATGCAGGCGGATGGTGATGCCGGAGAGGGCGGGAAGCGTCTTGATGGAAACCTTCGTGCCGGAGGAATTCTTGGGCTGACCATGGAAAATCAGCGCTTGCAGATTCGCGTCCGCAATGCCGTTCATGGGCAGGCCGTTCATCTTCTGCAAAGCGATAACCGCCTGCGTGGTGGTGGTATTGTAAGTGCCGTCGGGCGTGCTGGTCAGGTAGCCCAGTTCCGCCAGCGCCTGCTGGAGCGCCAGCACCTGATTGCCCGTCGAGCCGTTTTGCAGCACTTTGTAAGTGCTGTCTTCTAAGATAGGCGCGCTGGTCGGCACAGCCGTCGGGGCGGCGGTCGGTTCCACCACCGTCAGCAGCTTCAAATACGCCGTCATGCAGTAGCCCGTTTTCTCCTGATACGTCACCTGCGCCCAGTCGCCGCTGACGCCGTGGATGATGACGGTCGTGCCCTTGGGGATGGTGGTCACGCGCGCGCTGGTGGTGGAACGGGTCGTGCGCAGATTGACGGAGGATTTCGTCGTCGTATAGTACGGGAAGCCATACGCGACGCTGCCGGATTCGGACGTGTTCGTCGTCACCTGCTCGGCGTATTGCTTGAAGATATAGCCGACTTGCCCGTCATAGGTGACGCAGAGGAAATTGCCGCTTGCGCCCGTGACGGTCAGAATCGTTCCCTTCGGGATACGGGCGATGATGTTGCTCTCCGCCGACGAGGGGCTGCGGCGCAGGTTGGTATCCGCATTCACGGACGCGCTGTAAGGATAGCTTGTCCCCGCCGCCAGCGAGAAGGCGGTCAGGCTGCCCAGCAGACAGCAGAGCGCCAGCAGGCAGCACAGGAATCGGCGTGTGGTAGATTTGGTCATGAGCCCGTTCCTCCTGAAAGTAAGACTATTTCCGGCATGTATTTCGGTTGCGAATTGCGTTTGTCCATCAAAAAAGCCGGGGCAGAACTCCCCAGCTTCATTGTACCGATTTGGGCGGAAAATGTCAATCGTTCGCGCATTCTTTTGCGTGATGGTTGGGTGAATTTACAATTATGCTTTTGAAATGTGTGGAAGGGATGACGATGCCGAAGGGGTCAAGGTGACGATTGGAAAGCCCCCTTGTCGCGTCTGCAGACGCGAGCCCCCTGAAACAAATACATCCATGCGTGTGAGAAACAGACGTATGGAATGCAGACTGGATTCGGGAAAGGGCATCCCTTCCCCCTTCTGCCAGCGCCGCTGTATCCTTCCGTATCGCTCACACCGCCGTCAGCGCCGACCAGTCAATGGAGCGTGAGTGGAGGAAAGGCATCAGGCATCGCCGCCGCCCAGATACCGCCGGAGGACAGCAGCCAGCGTCGCCAGCTCCAGCGGCTTGGCGATGTGCTCATTCATGCCGACCGTCTTGGCGGCCTGCACATCCTCGGCAAAGGCGTTGGCGGTCATGGCGACAATCGGCGCACGCTTGCAGTAATCGCGCGCGCTGCTGCGGATGGCGCGGGTCGCGTCGTAGCCATTCATCCGTGGCATCTGAATGTCCATGAACACCATGTCGTAATATCCGTCGGGGCAGTTAGCCAGACAATCCACCGCCTCAATGCCGTCCCATGCGCAATCGACCGTCAGCGCGCTCATTCTCAGCAGCTCCGCGGCAATTTCGGCATTGAGCTGATTGTCCTCTACCAGCAGCACACGCCTTCCGGGCTTCCAGCCGCGCGCTTTCCCGTGGCGAGAACAGACATTGCGCCGCGGAAAAAATCAAAAACTTGCCCAACACCCCTTGACAGTGGGGCAAAGGTATGGTATACTATCTTCTGTCGCCGGATGAATCGTCTGGTGCATGTGGTCTGTTGGCTCAGTTGGTAGAGCACATCGTTCACATCGATGGGGTCACTGGTTCGAGTCCAGTACAGACCACGCAATCCTCGATCTGCAAAGGTCGGGGATTTTTTCATATCGCTGCAGAAAAGGAAGGTGTCAAGCATGAGCAAGTTCGTCCCCCGCCCCAAGCTCAGCAAGAAAGCCCGCAAAGAACTGGACGCCCAGAAGCGCACAACATGGGCGTTTTCCCCGGTGACGAAGAAAGTCGAGAGCAAGAAAATCTACAACCGCAAGAAAGCCGCTCATGTGTGGAGGGATGATTCCAGCATGAGCGGTTTTTGCTGCACTGGGGATGGTACCGCGGCGAACGCCGCCCGTGGCAGCATTTGAATCATGTAACGGGCTTGCAGGATTTTTTGTTTGTCTGGTATATAAAAACTCAATATAGACTGGTAATTCACGCTGTATTATGCTATAATATGTTGTCATCAATGTACAATTACACGCTGGCGCTCAAAGGAGCGGGAATTGTGATCAAGAACAATGTGGAAATTGACAGAAAAGTCATGTGTATCGAAGCTGGAACGATACAGCCAAGCTGGCGCAGGGAATCAACGCTACACCGGCTTATGTCAACCGGGTGATCCAGCAGAAGAAACTTTTGTCAACAAAAACTCTGTCAATATGATTGAGGCTTGAACTATGATATCCAGTTGACTTATGTAAAACGAGTCAAAAACAGGCAAGACAGTATCAGTGACGGCTGGAGAAGGAAAATACGATGAGAAAGATAACCCGATCGTTGACGACGACAACCCATGTTTATAGTGATCACCCTAATTGGGGACTTGGCGAGATTGTCGGTTGGACAGGTTCGGACGCATTAGATATCATATTCGAAAACGGAAAATACTGTCAATTAAACTACAAATACTACCATGCAAAAGAAAGCATAGAACTTTGCTATGTCAGACTTTCAGATGTCAGCCAACTTGTTGTTTTTCTTCGGGAGCGAAGTGTTTGCCACCTTGTCCATTTTACGCATATCAATAACTTGACGTCAATTGTAAAACAAGGCATTCTTCCGAGAACGTCAGTTAAAGAAAAAGGAATTGTATCTGATGACACGCGGTTGGATGGCAATGAGGAATATGGTTGCTTTTCCTTGACTTATCCGAATTATCTGATGCTGTATCAAAAGAGAAAAAGGAACCCTGGTCAGTACATCATCCTGATGATTGACATAGAAGCTCTTTCTGAAATCAAAGAAGAAGGCATATTGTTTTTTCCTGGAAACGCAGCAAGGTCTGACTTGCGTGGAAAAGGCGGTCATGGCACAGCCGCTATTGAAGCAATGTTTGCGGATAATATCTTATCTAAAGATGGAATCAGCATACGTAGAGAAGAACAGCATCTGGAATCTCAATACACCACTGACCCACAGGCAGAAGTCCAGGTAAAAGTTGCAATTCCAGCAAAATATATCCGCACCATATATGTGGAAGACAATGAAATGAAAAGCAAGGTGAAGTCATTGATTAGCGGGGCTGATATTATGATTGAAGTGAATGCTAATATGTTTTGGCCGGAGTATCCTCTTTGGGACGACTACGAAAAAAAGCGGAAAGTAAAGTGAGGAGACATCAATGGCAAAAAGAACAGTATTTAAGGCGGTTGCTGTTTTTCCATATGTTGAAGTGATTCAGACAGAGTTTATTTATTTCCCTGGATTCTCTCCTTCACAGGCTCAAAAGTCTGCGGAGAGCTTGCATCATTCTTACCTGGAAAAATATCCAGCGGATTCAGGGAAAATACTCGAAGTTTCAACGAAATCAACAATGCCTTTAGGCAATGCGCTGAGCGCGTTCAATTTGTGTTACCGAATGAATAACGGCGATGATATTCCTCTGGAATGTGTATTCCAAGCCGGAAAATGTTTTGAGAACGGAAATCAATATAAAGACCTGCTTAAAGCGTCGGCAAGGGAAGCCAAGAGAGATCCCAGATTGAGAGAATCCGGAGCGCTCGTTAAGTTTGAATTGGAAGGAAGGTATTTCCCGCTTGTTCCTCGAACCCTCTTCTACGATTGGCTTTATATAGCCGCTCTTATGCAGCACGAGTGCCTGGCTGAAAAAGCTATGGCTTATTCCACTTTCACAGACATAGCCTTTAACCCTGAAAAATCGATCAATTGTCAAGCAAGATCAGTTGCATTGTATGTGGCTTTACGCACAGCTGATAAGTTAGCCGAGGCAATGAAGGATGTTGAGACCTTCCAGCGTCTTGTCTATCCTAAAGAATCTACGGAAGCCGCGGTACAAGAGCCCCAAAGAACCAGGCAATTGACTTTGTTTGATTCAGAAGTATTTACTACAAGAGATTGAAAGGAGAACCATCATGAAGTTAAGCAATTTTGTTAGTAAAGAACCTCGTGCGCTTCCTGTCTTCATCCTCGCAGATACATCCGGCAGCATGATGGGAGCCAAGATCAACGAATTGAATCTTGCTCTCCGTCAAATGGTTTCCGAATTTCAGAATGTAGACGAAATTCGTGGTAAATTTCAGCTTTCCATTATTACTTTTGGCCCCATCGTGCAGGTAATCCAACCGTTAGCCGATATTGAAGGCATCCAATTGAAGGAGCTGACTGCCGGAGGCAGGACCCCTATGGGAGCAGCGTTTGAAACCGTGTCCGCCATGATTGAAGATAAATTGGTTGTCTCCTCTCGCTCATACACGCCGACTATCGTTCTTGTTAGCGACGGAGTCCCAACAGACTGCCCCACAAAGTATCATTCACTTGGTGATTACAGTGAGTGGAACGCCTTGAATGAATTGAAGAATGGAGAGCGCAGCAGAAAATGTCAGCGCCTTGCGTTAGCAATCGGAGATGACGCTGACGTGAAAATGCTGCGGGAATTTATCGGGAATGCTGAGACTCCGCTGATAAAGGCGCATAATGTTCAAGGAATATCAAAATTCTTCAAATGGGTTACGATGTCCACAATTGCCAGAATGAGCAGCGTAAACCCAGATATTGTTCAGCCGACGAATGTTGTTTTCGACATTGAGGATGAGGATATCATCATATGATTATCAATGAGTCGTTTCCAGGAAAAGTGCATGCCGTTGCCATAACAGATATCGGGGCCAGACACACAGCAATGGGCCTTCCGAATCAGGATTGTTCGGCATTCTACTTTCATGATGATCAGTTCTTTATGGCAGTTTCCGACGGTGTTGGTTCCTGTAAGCATGCCGACGCCGGATCAAAGCTGGCATGTCAGATTAGCAGAATCATATTCGATCATTTGCTTGATGGATCTTTTCCATGGAACGGAGATGCCATAGTAAAAGAAATCTGTTCATTATGGACATTAAAAGTCCCTTCTGCTGATCCTTTGGATTATTGCGCAACATTGAAAGCGGCTTTTGTGAAGCAAGGACTGCTTATCGCTGTTTCCATCGGAGACGGGCTTCTTCTGGCTGCGGACAGCAGACAACAGATTCATGCAAAGGAGAAAGCTTCAGATTTTTTGAATGAAACAGTCTGTCTCTATCCAGGAGTGACAGAAAAGTCGTTTTGGTGTCAAGAGATGAATACGTTTCCAGGTGCTTGCGCGATATTCATTTGCTCTGACGGAATTGCGAACGCATTATTGGAAAACCAGGAATCATTGCTGATTGAGACCATTCGGAATGAGACAGATATCGACTCGCTTCGTGAGGAACTGACCGAGTTGTTTGAAGACGCAAGGCTTATGAATGCCGATGACAAGACGCTGGGAGTTGTAAAGTATGATTACTAAGATGCCAAATCTCTGCGGCCAAACGGTCACGGGTGAACGGGGCGGAAAGTATCATCTGACCGAGATAAAAGGTCAAGGAGCACAGGGAGTGGTCTATGCTGAGCAGACCGGGAAATATATGATCAAGCTATATTATCCCAGTGATAAAGCTGATCGCGATCGTGGACTTATAAAAAAACTTCGATTCGTTATGGAGGTAGAAAAGCCTAAGAACTTTGTTGTTCTCTACGAGCTGATAACAACTCCATACATCGGCTACGTCATGGAACGGCTTGAGGGATACACCTCACTCAATACGTTTCTGGTTCCTGATTCTAAAGTCCCCTTCCCGGATTGGTACAATTCCGACAGAGGCTTTCGTCAAAGAATTACCATTGGCTATATTATAGCGAAGGCTTTCGGTGAAATCGCGGATAGAAATCTTTCATACTGCGATATCTCTGGCAATAACATTTTTGTCAAGCTTTCCAGAAACGGTCCAATTGTAAAAATGATAGACATCGATAACCTTTACATCGCAGGGCGTGGAAGCAGTTCGGTGCTCGGAACACCTCGCTATATTGCCCCGGAGGTTATTCGCGGCGATCATACCCCGGATGTTCTTTCTGATAACTATTCGCTGGCTGTACTTCTGTTTGAACTGCTCAGAGTCGGTCATCCCTATATCAGTGACGATGTCCTTGAAGGAACTCCCGAAGATGAAGAAAGAGCCTATTCCGGTGAAGGTGAGTATGTGACAGAAGCCAATTCGACAAACATGCTCCCGGAGGAAGCCGCGTTTACTGATAAGCTTCGTGACCTGTTTACTCGCTGTTTTGTTGACGGAAAGAAAAACAGACTTTTGCGTCCGTCACCGCGTGAGTTCGAGTTTGCCCTTATGGAAGCGAGCAATAAACTAATACACTGTCCACACTGTAATGCATGGCATTACGCAAGAAGGGATCAGACCATAGGGAAATATCTATGTCCGTGGTGCGAAGAAGAATCAAAGCCGCGCGCGTGGCTGAATTTTTATGAGTATCTATATTCTGGAAACGACGTATGGGATATATCAGAGAGGCTCGGCGCAGAGCGGAAGAACAGCTATATTCTCAGGGATCTCGACCACAACAAGGTAAAGAACAACTATATTATTGACATCGGCGGACCAAATGATGGCATGATCAAATCGGAAGATTTCCTGAGTTTTCTCCGCGGGAAGGATGGACATTATTATGTCTATAATGAATTTGGTAAAACCGGCATCTGGCTGCTAAGAAAAAAGGCTGCGAAAAAGGTTCATATTCTTCCAGGTAAGTATGAACTGCTTGAATCAAAAGATGAAATCTATTTTCTTGACGATGCTGGTAACGGGATAGCGCTCACAGCGGGAGACAAGCGATATATGTGCGCTCGTGTGGCGAGATTCGTGGAGGATAAGCAATGAAGATTTCAGATATCGCAGCCGCGAAACAACTAAAAATCAGGTTTGAGGTTCCAGACGCTCGGAGTAAATTTCCCAAAGCGGCGGATACTTACCTGTCTGTTGAGAGGACAGATTCTCCCTATGAGTTTATCATCCAGACCTTCGAGCAGCGGAGCGGGTCAAATCATGAATCTGTAATTGGTCGTGTAGACGCTTCGACTGCGGATTATCTTCATGACCTGCTTATGGGTCCCGATCAAGGTGGCCTTCACAGTTTTTTCGAACTGGAGAATGTTGAGGCACGGTGGGTCGAAGTGCAGGCATATGGCTTTGAATCCTTAACAGATTACCAGACTGACGTCATTCTTCAGATTCCGCGGGAGCTTGCCGAACACTATACGGAGCAGCGTCTCAGAGAGATGTTTGTGTGGACAGGCTTGGGAAAAGACGCGGTGTTCTGCCTAAATTATAAGAATGCCAGAAGAAATCAAGCTGAAGTGCGTTTCTTGTCGAGAAGCGCTCAAATACACGCAAACAGCACCGATAGAGGCATCATCGTTACTTCTAAGTCTCCATCCGCGCTTCGGCAGGACGCCTATAGTGGTCTTCCTGTTAATATGTTTCTCGCGCCAAATGTGCATTTTGTAGTGGATACCGGTTCATCATCAGAGATAGATAAGAAAATTTCTGATACCATTCGCGAAATGGCTGAACCTAAAGGATATTTGAATAGATGGACCGCGTATGAAGAGTTATCTGTACAGCTTCGCAATGAAGAGGCGGATAACTTTGGCAAGATCCCGTACTTTGACGTGATTAGAGAAGATGATCTTGACCAAACTGTACTTGAGTTTCAAATCTCAAGAGAGGACAGAGTATCTTTTGAACAGAACATAAGTCTTGAGGTAAGGCCATCAGAAGATGAGGATGCGCGCGCTGTGTTTGTAGGAACAGTTACAAGAGTGAAAGCGGACAGCGTAGTAACTGTGCTTAAAGCCACAAATGGAATATTTGAAGTCCCCGGCTCAGGTATATTAACTCTATCCACCTTTGGAGACAGAGTCATTTCAGAACGCCGCAAGCGGGCAAAAGATAGAATTATTCAAAAGGCATCACCAATCAAATATCTGGGGGCACTCGTTGAAAACGGAACCAGCCATTTTTCTGAAAGTTGGGGATCACACAAAGGCGTAACAAAAGAATTAGAAAAAAGTTTTGAGCGCAGCAAAACGCTTAATGAGATGCAGCGTATCGCTCTCGAGACGGCAATCAACACACCAGATATCGCCTTGATTCAAGGGCCTCCCGGAACCGGAAAAACAACGGTTATCAAGGCTATACAAGAACGCTTTCGGGAACTGTTTGAAGCGGAGGAGCGCCAACGGCAGAGAGCGGATCCTGAATATACCACTCACAGTCCGCGCATCCTCATTTCGAGCTTTCAAAATGAAGCTGTCGACAACGCGATTGCCGATCCTCTACCGGGAGATATGCCCGCAAATCGAAAAGGAAGAAGAGCTGATATAAGGGAGCAGAGCACCCGTGCCCTTGGCGAATGGTATTCACGCCTAAAAGCGGAACTTGAGAGCGGATTAAACAACGAAGCTATGGCGTGCTTCTGCGCGACAAGAAGAAAGCTCTCAGATCAATACTTTGCGTATGTTAAGAGCGGCGAAAGCATTGATGACGCCGTCCAACTAATCCGAGAATATCTAGCTCTCGGTGAAGACTGCTTCCCCAAAGAGACAGTGCGGACGGCGTATGAAATCATCGCCGCATACAACAAAGGACAGTCAACATCCGAGGATGATGAAGAGGCAGAACTGAGAAGACTTCTTGAAGGACAGAGAATCGTAGCAGAAGCCTATGCGGATGACGGCGAGGATCAAGCCGGAAAGCTACTGATCTATTTGCGCAACCATCCAGGACTGGACGTTGATGAAACTGACATTTCCGCAATTAATGAAATGTATTTTTCGGATGAATCAGATACCGAGGTTTACCATCGGTATGTTTCCGCTGTCGTCAAATTGATGGATACTTATGGTCGAATCGAACACAGATTGGATTTAAGCGACACGGAAAGCATTAGCCAGTTTCTTTTGAAACTTGCAGATGAATATGCTAACGGATTCCTGACCGCAAATCCCGACTTGTCAGCGAGAACAACCATAATAGTCAGTGATTTCCTCGCGCGGCTCGAACAGGAATATGAAACAGTAGTTTCAAAATATTCACTGACAACGGCTGCAACTTGTCAAAGTGCATTGGACTGGAGAAATGATAACAGCCAAGTATATGATCTGGTAATTATCGATGAGGCGGCAAGGGCCAATCCCCTTGATCTTCTCATACCAATGTCCATGGGAAAAAAGATCATACTTGTTGGTGACCACAAACAGTTGCCTCCAATGCTGGAACCGGATATCGTCAAGAAGCTTCAGGAAAATCCTGAGTTCAGGAATATACCTGATATCGAAGTGAGTTTGTTCGAAAGACTGTTCGAGATTTCCTTTAAAGAAAAAAGCAGCCATATTAAGGCTGTTCGACTCGAACAGCAGTACAGGATGCATCCAGATATTTGTCAGTTCGTCAGCAATGTATTCTACGATGGTGCATTAAAGCCCGGGGTTTCAGCCGAAAAAAGAAATAGTCCCCTTTCAATTAATCAGGGCAAGGCTCTGACCTTTATCAGTGTGCCAATTACGCGAGGCTCTGAAACAGGAGACGGGAGCCGTTCCAGAATGCGCCGCGCGGAAGTAGAGACGGTGATCAAAGAATTGCAGAGCATATTACGCAACGATCCCGGAAAAAGGATAGGAATCATTACATTCTACTCAGCACAAGCGAAGGCTCTGTTGGAAGAAATACAAAAGTTCTTGGATGAGGAGCAGAAACGTTTAGTCGAAGTCGGAACCGTGGACGCCTTCCAGGGAAAAGAATATGACTATGTTATCCTGTCCGCCGTTCGGTCAAATGAGATCAAAAATGATCCGCAGAAGAGTGTGGGATTCCTGGTAAAGCCAAACCGTTTGTGTGTTGCCTTTAGCCGTGCCCAAAGACAGTTGATTGTTTGTGGGGATCCCAACACGCTCCAGCAGGTTGATCCTTTCGACAAGCTGATGAACCTTTGCAAAACCGGAAAGGAGGGATTGTACCGTGAGTGCTGATGTATTGGTTTTCAGCGAGGGCAGAGACGATGAACAGAGACAATCTTATAATGTCCTTCTCCCGGTTTACGCTGTTGAATGCGAAGCCCGCCCTCCTATGGAAACGGAATTAGACGCATATGAAGAAGCAGTCCTGAAATTTTTGAATATTGATTTGCCGCCGGCTTCTATACGAAACGCGATCAATGTTACGCCGGGCATGCTCGACACTATCTTTGCACAGCTCGCGCAGAGCGGTTATGCCGAAAGAAAAAAGAAGGTCGCTTGGCAAATAACAGAAGCAGGTCAGAAATACCTGAAAAACGAACCAACCGAGGAACAGGTATCCAAGAACAGCGAGTATGGATACATGTTTGTCAGCGCGTTAAGGAAGGACATCCTATGCTATTTTCACAAGGGACCAATAGACAAGATTTTGGTCAGGCAATCTACGCAAAAGGATCTTGTCCTGAAAAGAAATGGAAATGAGCAGGAAACTTTTACAGGTATCGCTGTTTCCAGCCGCCAGCTTGGTCGGGTATACGCCGAATGGCGGAAACTGGACGAAAGACTTGCGGTAAACGATCGAAGTGAACAAAGAAAAGAGATCGTAGAGGAATCCCGCATTATAGCGGAACAACTCTTCGCGGATCTAGAATCTTACGATGAAGTTGACGAAACACCTTTACCGGAACGAGTTGATACTCCGCCGAACGACTTCATTAATGAAGACTTTGGCGAAGATAAGGACGACAGAAAACGCTATATCAGAAAGCTTGAAACACCGTCCAAACGCTTCTACATTCAGATTCGTCTGCTTTTTGACCCCGCCAAATTAAACGGATATGATACCGAATCTCCTTTTACCTGGCTAGGCGGAATTGATTCCCCGTGGTTTTTACGTCAGATTCAATGGATGGCACGCAGTGAGGGGATAACTCTTGATAACATTCCATTGAGGGAATTCCTTGAACGGGAATGCGTAAAATTCGGCGGTACAGCTCCGCTGAAAGAAAAGGACGTTTCTGTACACATGCTGCAAGTTATCCCGCGCCTGAAGTATCACAGGGAGAAGTTTCCGTCGCTGTACAACATATATCCGGAACTGTACAGCCTCCAGCAGCGGGCGTCTTCACTTTTGGAAAAGGAAAGTGCTGTTACACAGTTCTGTACAAAACTGCTGGAACCGCTTTTCAACATGATTTTCAAAGCCGTTCCGGAGAATACATTACATCGAATTAGAGGTCAGATAAGAAGAGATGACCAGGCAGGAGACGCAAATCTCGTTTGCCAACGCATAGAAAGTGCCACAGGCATTTCGATGACTGCGTTCGGATGGAATGTCGGCATGGTGATGACCGCGATAGGACGTTTGGAACGCACTCACGGAAACAGCACCTTGGAAAAAGCAATCAATCTCTTGACGCTTTATGCATATGCGCCGTCTCCTGATATTAGACGGTATGTTGAAGCGGAGGGACTTTCAAACCACCTGATGAAAGTGGGGCAACTTAATGACATAAGGAGGTCTGTGTCGCACGATACAAACCATCGGTTCAACGAGCGTGACTATGATCAGTTCATGCAGCTTGTCTATCCAATTGCGGATAGACTTTTACTCGCAATTGTAGGAGGATAAGAAACATGGCCAAAAAGGCAAAACGGCAGCCCTACAAAAAACCGCAACAAGCGACCCTGCAAAAGCCCGTAAGCACTGATTCCGTAGTTACATCGGAAGCGGTCTCCTCAACGGCTGGAACTCACCTCCCGGTTGTAACAATCGATGATGTAAAGAACAGCGCCACCGAGTCGGAATTTGCGGCTAAGAAGGAGACAATTATCAACCAACTCGATGAAGAAATCTCCATGTATCAGGGCATGGTAGATGACGAAAAAGCAAAGGCCGAACAAGCAGCTGTCGACGCTGAATCAGCGCGTAACGCTCTCGCTGATGTGAACGCGCAACTTGAGCCGGCCCGCGTGGAACTCGATGCTTTGTTGAGGCAGCAACGAGAAGCGGAAGTCGCGAGGGATAAAGCTGCTTCCGAAGTCGAATCTGTCAAGACGAAAGCGGAACAAGAAGCAGAAAGGATTACCGCCGAAGCGCAGAAGAAAGCGGAAAGGCAAGTTGCTGAAGCGACGGCAGATGCGGCAAAAACGCGAGATCAGGCTAAAGCCAAAGCAAGAGAAGCCCTTCGTGAACTAAGTGATTCACTAGCTAAGCAAGGCGAAGATCTCGAGACGCGTGAGGAACAGCTTCAAGCTGATCGCGCCAAACTAAAAAAAGAGCAGAAGCTTTTAAAACTTGATAGAGAGGGCTTTCAGGGCGAGCAAGAGGCTTTACAGCGGCAGCGTGAGCTTTACACTACGGCGAATCCTGCCTATTGTGAACAGCTAAAACGCGAACTTGACGGCAAGGTTGCCGCTTATGATCAGCTTCTTGCCGACTATAATTCACTTCGCAGTCAGTTTGTTACACTGCAGGTCCAAGTGGATGAGATCCGTACTGAAGTGCAAGAACCTGATGGAAGCCGCCGAATATATTCCATGAAGGAACTTCTGGAACGTATTCGGCAGCTCACCTCCCAACTGGAGGTACAACGGGATCTTTTGGATGATTATCCGGATATAGAAAGCGTCCGTCAGCTTCAAAGTCAGGCAGCATTGTGTAATAAGCTCGAAGGCCAACTGCGGGATGCTGAACATGATCGCGACACTTTCAGAGATCAGGCGATGGCTGAACGCAGGCTCAATAGCGAACTGGCTGCTGCTCGCCGGGAGTTGGACGCAACGCACGCGCTAAATGAGCATCTGTTGAATGAATTGGAAAAAAACAAAAAAGCTCTTGAAAACAGGAACGGCAACATTTGCCCCGCTTTGACAAAGGTGGACGATGAGACTGAGGATGGGTCCGATTGCCAGAAGCATTGGACTGAGCACAGACGGAGGCCCTCCATAAAGTCACTTAAGGATCTAGTAGAACTAGTCTATTCTTATGCTGGCAACGGCAATGCCGGTGAACGTTTGTACTATACAAGAAATGATATCCGGGCGTTCCTCGCGGGCATGGCGGTTAGCAGATTGATTATGCTTGAAGGTATGTCTGGCACAGGAAAATCCAGTCTGCCAAGAATTTTCTCAAAGGCAATCTCTGGAGATCATCATCTAATCCCGGTTGAATCTTCGTGGCGTGACCGGAATGAACTGCTGGGATATTACAACGATTTCAACAAGCTGTTCAATGCTAAGACATTTACAATCGAGCTGTATAGAAGCGGAAAAGCTCCGGATATTCCAACGTTCATAGTTCTCGATGAAATGAATCTGGCCAGAATAGAATACTATTTCTCTGACTTTCTCGCTATCCTTCAGGAACCTGATCAGAAAAAGTGGCTTATTGATCTTGTTTCAACAGACATGAGAACCTTACCGACAGAGCTGTCTTCTGATGTTGAGAAAAAACTCAGGGCGGTCAGTACTACTGCGTTTGAGATCTGGCGAAAGAAACAGCAAGAACGTCAAGGGGACTTAAAGGTCTCACTTTCGGAGCAGGAAGAAAAGGCGCTTTTCGAACAGCTTGCTCGTCTGGGAGCTTTGATCGGCGCGAAAGATCTCGTGGATGGAAGACAGATTCGAGTAGCACCCAATATATGGTTTGTCGGAACAGCTAATCAGGATGAATCTACGTTTGAGGTCAGCGATAAAGTATATGACCGCGCCCAAGTTATTTCTCTGAATAAAAAGGGAAAAGCGGAAGGCCCTTATGACCCTAAGGCCCAGCCTGGTTTCATATCTGTGGAATTGTTACTGCAACTGTTTGAGGGTGCGGGCGAAGGTCAAAGGAAACAGGTGGAAGAACGGCTGGAGGCGATAGATACTGTTCTAATGCAATACTTCGATCTGTCGTTCGGCAACCGTATTGTTACGCAAACCATAAAGTTCGCAGCCGTATATGTCGCGGCGGGTGGCTCCCTTAACGACGCTCTAGATGCCCAGATCTCCACCAAGATTGTCAGAAAGGTATTGACCAGTGACAATTCAGAGGGATTTATGGCGCTGGAAGATGCCTGCAAGGGCTATGAAAAAACTCTTCAGTTAATTCAGAAACGTCTGAACGAACTCAATTGATCCTTCTTTCAGGAGTGATAACCATGATAGCGATTAGGTATCAGACACCTTTTGAGACAATAGAACTGCGGGAGGGAGAGACCGCCAAGTCTCTCTCCTGTAGGCGAGGTATACCTGTCCTCCATACCTGACGAAATCAAAGTCAACGATAACCAGGTATTCCTTTCTGATGAAAGAACGGTTGAGTGCAGCGGAGTTGTCAGAATTTCCATTCGCGATGGAGAACAATGGCACCAGTATTTGGTTCAGCCGGTCTATCCTCTGATGGAGGAAAAAGATGCCAGAACCTATATTGATTTTATCGGTGAAAAAGCGAGATGTCACGATGATTTCGCTGACATGCGTGAAATTGAATGGGTTCAGTTCGGCCAATTACATTTATTTGATTGTCAATCACTGAAAATTACGGATAACAGCGAGATATTTCAGCAGCTTATCGAATGTCTGCCCGCATTGCGAAATATCTGCAAGAGACCGAAGTCCCACCTGAAATCTGTTAATGAAATTCGTCCTATTGACGCAGTAAAAAGAATCGGACATGAAGCTATACCATACCTCGCCGCTCATAATGAGGACTGGGAAGCTCGCACCGCTACCGGATTAAAACCGGCGCGATTGTTTTCCAGAACTGAAGATGATGATTTTCAGATTTACGAGAACCGTGTCGTAAAAACAGTTATTGATATGGCATTGCGGTTTCTTCGCAGACTCTGTCGAGATCTCCAGCAAACAAAAGATCAGTTAAACGGGATTCTGATGAGCAGTGGTGTTTCAACCGCAAGCTTCGGGTTCGATCTCAGTCACCAAAAGTGCGTCAACGCAATGATGGGACGTGACGAAAACTCTGAGGACGATTATGAAGAACAGAACAATCAGGCAAAAAGAGTTACGGAAGAATTGCGTCGTGCTACACAATTGCTGAGACGATACCGAGAATTAAAGCAGACACGCTTATATCGCCTGCTCCACAAAATCAAGCCAATCACAGGATCACTGATGCCCACAAATATTCTTAGGATGGATAAGAATTATCATAGAGTATACCTTATTTGGTCTCCTCTGATGGCTGTTATGCATAAAATCGATACTGAGCCTCGCATTGGTGAAGTTGGTGCAAAAATTACAGCGAGCGACCTTAATACTGCCTATACAAGCTTTCTACTGACACTGTCCGGTTTTGCGGCACATTCTCTTGGCTTTGAAGAAGAAGCTCCTAATCTCTTTATTCGGAAATCGGATGCTGCTTATGTCAGGAACAACATTCAGAGCAATCTCATTCAGATCGAGGTTGGGCAGGAAGTCGATTATCACATTACTGTCAGCGGACAGATTTACAGTCCCCTTGAGGCGGGAACTGCTGACGGTTGCTTTTTCTTTGATGGCCAGGCAATACACTGGCACCAAAAACTCACAGATTCAGAAATCGAGAATTTCGCCAGAAAGCTGAAAACCAGAGAAAGCAGAGGCGAACAGCAGGCGGTAGAAGCCAGAAAGTACAGAGCTTTAAGACAAGCAATGACTGAGGAAAACGCTTCTAAGCAAGCACCTCATCATATCATTTTGATTGTACCCGTGCTCACCGCTTTGGACGACCAAAGCCAGGTTCGCTTTGTAGATGAAATGAAATCAAAAGTTGCAGAGCTAAAAGAACACTATCATGCTAATGTGGCTTCAATTTGTATGCCGCTATGCAGACCAAATGAACAAGCGGTTACTGATTATGGATATTCGTCTTCTGGCGACATAGCTTTTTTCCCTGTCTCTATGTATGACATTAATTCGTATCGCAGACTTCGGCTGATGCTGCTCCGCTTCATCACCGAAATGGAACAAGACAGGTGTCCATGCTGTGGCGAACAGATGATTCAAGATAAAAATGGCGGATATGTATGCTATCACTGTGATAATCTGCAGGTAATCAACACTATCTGTTCAAAATGCGGTTCGTCCTATAAATATCTCAGCTATGGACTGTCGGCGGAGATTCGACAAAAAATGTGCCACGAACTTGATAAAAAAGACGCTACAGATGAAAGCCGTTTCTTCAGGCAGGACAGTCTGTTTCAATACAAGAATATTGTTCCGATGCATGTGGATCCAAACAGGGTAAGCCCTGTTTGTCCATTCTGTGCCTCGGAAGATTGAATCTCTACTTTCCTTCGATACTTGCCTACTGGTTTTCGCTTTTTTCTTGTGATATGCTTTTCACGTCAGGAGGTGAGGCAATGCGGGATTATGCGTTTGGAAATCTGGTCACAAAACTGAGGACAGAACTGGGCTTTTCGCAGTTTCAACTCGGTAAGCTGATCGGCGTTTCTGACAAGGCTGTCTCCAAATGGGAAAACGGCAACGCAAAGCCGAGGATTGCAACTTGCTGCCGCCTGGCAGATATTCTGGGCGTTTCCTTGGATGAGCTTCTATCCGCTGCTGGTTATGCGAGGAGAACACAGATGGAATCGCCCGAAGATAATACGGAGGCGGTATTGATGCGGGAAGAGAAAAGGATTATGGGAAGACAGGATTCGGAGTTAGAAAAGAGAATTGAGTTGCATTTAAGAACCGGAATGTCATCGGCTGATGGCGTTGCTTCGGCAGCTCAATACATCAGCCGGGCGGCTGAATGGGGGCATACGGCTATCGCTGTTACGGATTTTGGCGTTGTTCAGTCCTTCCCGGCTGCATTTCAGGAAGCAGCCAAGAAGCAGATCAAACTTCTTCCCGGCTGCGAAGGCTTTATGCTCCCCTCAGAAGATAGCCCGGTGGAAGATGGGTATCCTGTCATGCTTCTGGCGACGAACAGACTCGGCATTATCCACTTGAATCAATTGATATCACTCAGTCATACATACTGTTATAAAGGATTCCCCTGCATTCCGAGAAAGTGGATCCAGACACATCGTGAGGGACTGCTAATTGGCAGTGCCTGTGATGGGGGCGAAATCGCCCGAAGCATTTATGAGGGCGTTTCTGATGAAGCGCTCACGCGCATTGCTGCTTTTTACGATTATCTGGAGATTGAACCTGTTGAAAATGTGACAGATGATCCGGTGGAACAAATTCAACTCCGCCAAGAAGTATCGGACACCATACTGCTCGGAAATGAGACCGGAATCCCGGTCGTTGCTGTCAGCAATGCCCGCTACCTTGATCCGGAGGATGCTGTTTGCAGGGCCGTGATCAGATACAACACCGGCATTCTGGACACAGAACCTCAGCCGTTATACCATTTTAGAACAACGGCTGAAATGCTCGAAGCATTCCGCTTCCTTGGCAAAGACGTCGCTAAGGAAATTGTGATTGATGCGCCAAGGCGGATTGCGAATCTTGTTGACAATCATCTGGCATTATTTCCGGCTGAAGGCAAATCCTATCCTGTTTTACCGGGCGCGGAAGAACACATCTCTGGGGAAGCCATGATACAAGCGCATTCGTTTTATGGGGATTCTCTTCCGCCGCAGGTTGAGGAGCGCCTGAGAGATGAACTGGCGATAATAGACCGACAGGAATCATGGACAATCTTCGAGATAGCCAGGCTTACTGTAGAGCAATCCCGAAGAGATGGGTATCCAGTTGGTACCCGCGGGGCAGTTGGCTCTTCACTCGTTGCCTGGTTGACAGGCATTTCCGAGATCAATCCATTGCCCCCTCATTATCGCTGTACAGCCTGCCGTTACGCCGACTTTGCTGTCAATGCAGCCCAGTATCGTATTGGTGCCGACTTGCCTGCAAGGAGTTGCCCGATCTGTGGAAGGATCATGGACAAAGACGGATTTGCAATCCCGTTTGAAACCTTCTTTGGTTTGAACGGTGAAAAAGAGCCGGACATTGATCTGAACTTCTCAAGTGAAGAACAATGGAAGGCGCATGAATTCGTTCGAGAAAAGTTTGGCGACGATCATGTTTTTCGTGCTGGAACCATCGGTATGTTATCAGAACGGAATGCGGAAAAGTACACCCGTCAGTATTTCCTGGATCACCATCTTGGTCCGGAATCCGGTGAGGCCGAAAGCGTCAAAGAGAAACTCTCTTACGCTGTGAAAACCACGACCGGTCAACACACGGCCGGGTTGGTCATCGTGCCGGAAAACAGGGACATCAATGAGTTCACCCCTGTTCAATTTCCCGCAAATGATTTTTCTGCCCCTTTTGCCACTACGCATTATGATTTCTTTCAGATGCATGCTACTCTCCTTAAAATGGATTTGTTAGGACATGATTCGCCTACATTGTTGCATCTGCTGACTGAATCCACAGGCGTTAAACTGTCAGACATACCACTGAATGATGCGCGGGTGATCAGCCTTTTCACTTCTCCGGGGACATTAGGCGTGACAGCGCAGCAGATCCTTTCAGAAACAGGAAGTTACGGAATTCCGGAGTTTTCAGCCGCTTTTGTTCGTCACATGCTGATTGAGCTGCGTCCCTCCACGGTGGAAGAACTGATTCGTATTTCGGGGCTTTCCCATGGGATGGATATCTGGATTGGCAACGCCCGGGAGTTGATCGCTTCAAAAACCGCAGTCTGTGCAGATGTTCCGGCGCTGCGTGATGACATTATGAAGGATCTCATACACGCCGGTATGGAACGAGAAGCAGCATACAGGATCATGGAATCGGTGCGGCGTGGGAGAGGACTGAGCCAAGAAACGGCAGACACCATGAGAAAGCATGGAATTCCTGAATGGTATATCGAAGCATGCCGAAAAATCAAGTATCTTTTCCCGCGGGCACATGCGGCTGCTTATGTGACAGCAAGTCTGCAGCTTGCCTGGTTTAAGATATACTATCCAGAGGCTTTTTATAAAGCATGGTTTACAGTCCATCAAGATGATATGGAGGGAACTGATCTGATGATGAATATTACGCATCTCAGACGTGCTCTTCTGGCTGCGCGGTCTGATGCTCAAAAGGATTATTCCGATGAAGAATCTTGGAAGGCCTTCGCCGAAAGGGAACAACGCCAAGCTGTTCTGGAAATCATTCTGGAGATGCGGCTCAGAGGAATAGACTTCTCAGCAGTCATCCCGGAAACAAGGGAATAACGTCGAGTGCGACGATAGCAGTTTCCCAAAATTCGGTCGATAACCGTCAGCAGCAAAAATACATTCATCCCCTCTTGACAGCGCAATGGAATCGTGATAGAATGCAGTCGTTGGTGAAAACCAACCTTTTTCCGGTGGTTATGACGGAGAGGTTCCACCTGTTCCCATCCCGAACACAGAAGTTAAGCTCTCCAGTGCTGAAAGTACTTGGCTGGACACGGCCCGGGAGGATAAGTCGCTGCCGGATTCCATAATCCTCAGTAGCTCAATGGCAGAGCACTCGGCTGTTAACCGAGTTGTTGTAGGTTCGAGCCCTACCTGGGGAGCGCTTGCCGATTCCGCATGGAGTCGGCTTTTTTTGTAATATCATAAGGAGGCAAAGCATGAAGCGCAAAGGAATGCATCGGCGCCGCAAATTGGTGCTGCTGGCAGTTTTGCTGATAATGGTGGGCATAGCGGTATGGCGGATTTGGCAAACGCCGCGGCCGGTGGTGCTGCACCGGCAGGATGCGTGGCTGTCCTCCGCCGAGCCGGAAATGGTGGACGTGCTGCCCGACAATGCGTTCACGGCGGAGCTGCCGGAGGAAATCGACGGCCGCCTTTTGTACATCCGCGATTATTCCGCGTCGGGGCATTACCAGATTGTATGGGAGGGCGTATCAGCGGAGGCGGCGGAATCGTACCTGACTGCCCTGCTGGACAAGGGCTTCACGCGCCTGATGGGGACGGCGGAGGATATCGCCAGCGGCGTTTTGCTTGCGCGCGGTGACTTGACGCTGAGCATCTCCCTGTCCGGCGGGATGCTGAACATGCTGATGACGCGCGCTGAAGAACCTACGCCGACACCGCTTCCGGAGTGGTTTGCAGATTGGTAATCCCCACGAAAGGTGCTTCCATGCCGCGAAAAGATGTGCTATAATGGAGGCACATATGATTTTCGGAGGTCGCTTATGGCGAAGGAAAAGACCCTGTTTGCCTGCACCGCGTGCGGGTATGAAACATCCCGCTGGGTGGGGCGCTGTCCGGGGTGCGGCGCGTGGAACACGATGGTAGAGTCCGCGCCTATTGTGACGGGTGCGCCCGCGAAAGCCCCGAAACAGCGGCCGGGCACAGGCGCTTCAGCCATGCTCCTCCGCGAAATCCCGGAAGATGTGGCGGTTCGCTCGTCTACGGGCATCAGCGAGCTTGACCGTGTGTTAGGCGGCGGCATTGTCGAAGGGGCGCTGATGCTCATCGGCGGCGACCCCGGCATCGGCAAATCCACGCTGCTGCTGCAGGTGTGCGCGAATTTGTGCAAAACAGGCAAGCGCGTGCTGTATGTCAGCGGTGAGGAATCCGCCAAGCAGCTGAAACTCCGCGCGAACCGCCTCGGCATCACGTCGGAGACGCTTTATGTGCTGGCGGAAAACGCGCTGGACAATGTGGAAGAAAAACTGCGCGGCTTATCGCCGGACGTCGCCGTCATCGACTCCATTCAGACAATGTATCGCCCTGATATGGCGTCCGCGCCGGGGTCGGTCAGCCAGATTCGCGAATGCACGAGCCAAATCATGCGCCTGTGCAAGGAGAGCGGCACGGCGATTTTCCTTGTCGGGCATGTGACGAAGGACGGCGCGATTGCCGGCCCGCGAATGCTGGAACACATGGTGGACGTCGTGCTGTACTTCGAGGGCGACCGTCAGCAGGAATATCGGCTGCTGCGCGCGGTCAAAAACCGCTTCGGGTCGGTCAATGAGCTGGGCGTTTTCCAGATGACGGAAGCCGGAATGCAGATTGTGCCGAACCCGTCGGAGCAGCTGCTGAGCCATCGCGCGAAGGGCGCAAGCGGCTCGGTCGTGTTCTGCGGACTGGAAGGTTCGCGCCCGCTGCTGTGCGACGTGCAGGCGCTGGCGAGCACCTCCTATTTCGGCACGCCGCGGCGGACGGTCGGCGGTGCGGATACCGGGCGCGTGGCGCTGCTGCTGGCGGTGCTGGAGAAGCGTGCGAATCAGAAAACATATAATCAGGATGTGTATATCAACGTCGCGGGCGGATTGGAGCTGTCCGAGCCGGCGGCGGATTTGGCGCTGTGCATGGCGGTCGTGTCGTCGCTGAAGGATGCCGCGATTGGCGCGGAAGTCGCTGTGATGGGCGAAGTCGGCTTGGCGGGCGAAGTCCGCGCGATTCCGCAGTGCGATCGGCGTATTTCCGAATGCCAGCGGCTGGGTTTCACGACCATCCTGCTGCCGAAGGAAAATATGCGGCGGCTGAAAGCGCCGGAAGGCATGAAGCTGGTGGGCGTCGATACGGTAATGCAGGCAATCAGCATTTTATTCTAAGGCACCACCGCACAATTCGGCGGCGCGTCTGGCGATGTCTTTTCCGCCATCTGCGGCATGCAAATTTCTCGATTTACATCCAGTAAACCTTCGAAATTTGCATTTGCATCTGACGAAAAATCCATTCGCCAGCCGACCACCTCATTTGCGCGGTGTTACCCTAATGGTGTTGTTCTATTGTAAGGAGTTTTGCAACAGCTATGAAATCGGATCTTGTGAAGAAACTGCTGCGGGCGCTGGTGACGGCGCTGGGCATCGGGCTGGGGTCGGTGCTGGCGTTCGTCATCGTGCAGCTGAACGCGATGGCGGGCAATCCCGCAATGAGCATCGGCGCGCTGCTGGCGCTGTATGCGGCGTTCGCGCTGCTGCTGGGGCTGGGCGGATACCTGATTGCGCCGCGCACGATTGACAGCATTACCCGCCTCATCGCGCTGGTCGAACGCTGCATGGACAAAATGACGTTCGAGCAGCAGGCAGGCAGCATCAGCGGGCTTGTCGGCGGTTTCGTTATCGCCGCGCTGCTGTCACAGCTGGTGATGCTCATGGGCGCGAGCATGTTCACCGTAGCGATGTGCGCGATTCTGTTCGTGGTATTCGGCGTTTTGGGTGTGACGCTGGGGATTCGCCGCGCGGCGGATTTCAAGCGGATGTTCCAGCGCTTCAGCCCCAAAGGGAACAAACAGGTCGCTTTGTCACACAGGAAAATCAAGACGGCGAAACCGAAACTGCTGGACGAAACCGTGCTGATTGACGGGCGCATTGCTGCCGTCTGCCGCGCGGGATTTCTGGAGGGGACGCTGCTGATTTCGCGCTCGGTGGAGAAGGAATTGCAGCGCCTGAGCGCATCGGAGGAGGAGACGTGCCGAATCCGCGGCGAAAAGGGACGAGAAACGCTTTCGCAGCTCGAAGCATTGGGGCGCGTCAAGCGCGTAGACAGCGCGGCGGGCGGCGAACTCGCGCAGGTGCTGCTGGCGGACGCGAAGAAGCACCATATGGTGATTGTGACATGCGACGCGGCAATGAGCAGGACGGCGGAAAAGGCGGGCGTGGCGGCGCTGAACCTGAATGACCTTGCCTGCGCGCTTCGCCCGATGGTGCAAATGGGCGACTTGCTGGATGTGCGCATCGTCAAGGCAGGGCGTGAAGCCACGCAGGGCGTAGGGTATACGCCGGATGGGACGATGGTCGTTGTTGAAGGCGGGCGCGATGCGGTGGGGCAGGTGCTGCATGTGCAGGTGAGCAGCGTCCTGCAAACCAATGCCGGACGGATGATCTTCGCGAAGAAAGTCTAACGTTTCCCAATCAACACGCGGGCGTTGTATGAGCGTGTCACCGACTCAATCGCGCGAAAGGGTCAAGGGGCAACGTCCACTTGGGTCTCCCCCAATCAACACGCGAAAACAGCATGAAAGTGTCACCAACTCAATCGCGCGAAAGGGTGCAGGGACAAAGTCCCTGCCGGAGTCCAGAGGCAGCGCCTCTGGGGAGGTCTTTTGATATGGAAAGTAAGTTGATTTTGGCGTTTCATGTGGCGCCGCAAAAGCTCGGAAAAATCCGGTTCTGCGCGATGAAAATGGGGATGCGCGTGATGGACGTGCCGCTGGCGGATTGCGGGCAGACGCTGGGGGCACTGTGCGGAAAGGCGGAGCGTCAAACGGATGCAGCCGCGCCGGAGAATGCTGTCGGTGGCGAAATGCTCTACTTCGCGTTCTCGGAACTGCCGCTGGTGGAACGCTTCCTGACGACGATGAAGCAGATGCGCGTTCCCCCGGTGCGGCTCAAGGGCGTTATGACCGAAACGAACCTCGCATGGACGCCCGCCCAGCTGTATCAGGAACTGACACGTGAGCATCAGGCGATGGCGGGGCATGGCGCGTCCATCCACGCGGCAAAGCAGGAGGAATAAATGATGCTGATTCAGGTGGCACCAGGGCAATCCCTGCAAACGGTGATTGATGCGCTTCCGGCGGACGACCAGCCTGTGACGATTCATCTTGCGCCCGGCGTGTACGAGGAAAAAATCGCGCTTCGTCGCCCGCGCACCTGCATTGAGGGCGAAAGCGCCGAAACGACCCGCATCACTTGGCACGACGGCGCAGCGGAAATCCTCCCTGACGGCAAAAAACGCGGCACGTTCCGCACGGCAACGCTGCTCATCAATGCCCGCGACTGCGCACTCCGCAACGTGACGGTGGAGAACAGCGCATATCCGCGCGAGCAGGTCGGTCAGGCGCTTGCCCTCTATGTGGACGGCGACGGCTTCCATTGCGAGGACTGCACGCTCAAATCCTGCCAGGATACGCTGTTCACCGCGCCCTTGCCGCCCCGTGAAGTCCAGAAGGACGGCTTCATTGGCCCGACGCAGTTCCTGCCGCGCATCCCGCAAAGGCAGGTCTACCGTCATTGCCGCATCGAGGGCGATGTCGACTTCATCTTCGGCGGTGCGGCGGCGTGGTTCGAGGACTGCGACATCGTGAGCATCGACGGCCTGCGCGACCACGGCGATAAAAAAGAACCCGCGCTCGGCTTCTGCACGGCGGCATCCACCCCGGAAGGGCAGGAATTCGGCTATGTGTTCATGAAATGCCGCTTTCAGGGCGAGGGCGTCCCGGACGGCGCGATTTACCTCGGCAGACCGTGGCGCGAGTTCGCGAAAACCGTCCTGCTGCACTGCGAACTGGGCGCGCATATCCGTCCGGAGGGGTGGCACGACTGGAACAAGCCTTGCTTCCCCGCGACGGGCTACTACGCGGAGTTCGCATCCACCGGCGCGGGCAGCCAAGGTCAGCGCGCGGCGTATGTGCATCAGCTGACGGCGGAGGAAGCGGAAAAGTACACGTTCGAGCGGTTCTGGGCATCTATTTCGCCGGAAGGGTGACATTGACAGTATCATACGAAAAACGCCGCAGACGCGCTGTTTTCAGCCCGTGTCTGCGGCGAATTTTATTTATCCGGATATTTGATGAGGTCGTAGAGTGTGCCGAGTTCGCCCGCATCGCGTGTGCCAGCCAGTTCCATCCCTAAATGCACATACTTGTCGCATTTCGACTTTGCGTCCGTTTCCAGAATAACCGGCACTTGCAGGCGGTTGCCGTCCGCGAACGCCATCTCCAACACCTTCCGCATGTACCCCTGCCCCTGATACTTCTCCGTCACGCACACCAGCCCGACGTAGATGTGCGGCTTTTTCTCCTTGTCGTAGCGGTCGTTCAGGCTTGCCCCGGCGCGCTTCATCAGCCGCGCAAACCGGCACAGTTCCCGGAAGGTCATCGCCTGAAACACGCCTTTGAGCAGTGGGAGAAACGCCGTCAGCTTCACCCTTTCGCCCGGCAGACGATAGGCAATGAACGCTTCGCCGCGTTCGCTGGTGGTGTAAAGCAGTCCGGCAGCGAGCATCGCGCGGACAAAACCGCAAATATACCGTGCTGTTTTGTCAGGAGAAGAACATGCCGCCCCCATTCCGGTTTCCTTGCCGTAATCGTAGTAGCCAAAGGCATGACCGATGGCTTGAATGGATGCTTCATCGAGGGTTGTTAGACGCATGTCAGTTTTCTCCTTGTATATTGTTTTCAAATTCATCCGTGCCGTCTGAAAACAGAATCAGTGCGGCATCAGCATGACCAGCCCCGCAATGATGAACGCACCGACGAGCCAAATCACCGTCAGCGTCAGGCGCTTTTTGAGCATCTGCCCCCACGTCTGCGTATACGGTACGTCTTCCATCTTCGGAATCGCCCAGAACTTGCTGTGACCGACCCAGAGCATGTCAATCACCAGCCCATCAAACCAGTTCATGACCTCCAGAAACAGCACGCCCTGTCCGTATGCCGTCCAGAAGTCCGTGACGCGATTCCACACGCCAATCATCAGCACCGGCGCAACAAGCAGCAGCACATACAGCGCAATCATGCAGTTCCGGCGCTTCTTCTGCACCGTTGCGCGGTCAATCAGCCCCCGCGAAATCGCGCACTCCTGAAATGCCTTCGGGTAGAAGTACAGCCCATTGATGGCGTTATTCCCGACCGCGACTTTCACAATCAGGCACAGTAGGAAGCAGTACAGCGCCAATTGAATCACAATCGTTATGGTGATTTCCTCCTTGTGCCCGCAGATGCGCCCATGCGAATCAGCGCCACCGCGCAGGGAATCCGCCCCTCGCACAGTTCGAAGCGCATGTCGGAATAGCCCGCGTCGGCGAAAAACTGCCGGTACGTTTCCAGCGTAAATTCGCGCTTGAAGTCCGCGCCTGCCTTGCCGATGACGCCGGAAACGCGGTTTGTTTTGCCCTTGTCCGTCCGGTTCATGTAGGTGGGGATGATAAGTTTTCCACCCGGCTTGCACACGCGGTCAAGCTCCCGCAGCGCCTGATGCGGATTATCCAGCAGGTGAATCACGTTCGCGGCGACGACGGTATCAAAGCGCGCATCAGGGTAGGGGAGATGCAGGATATCCGCCTGCTCAAACCGCACATGCGGATATTGCCCGTACTTCTTCCGGGCGCGCGTGAGCATCTTCGCGGAGAAGTCCGTCGCCGTCAGGGACTTGCAGCGCTTTGCGATCACACCGCTGAGCAGCCCTGTGCCGCACGCGCATTCCAGCACGTCGTCCGTCGGCGAAATCAGCCCCGCAACCACCTTGCACAGTTTGCGATTCGCTTTGCGGTTGATGCCATCCGCGAAAATATCGTAGACCCATGCGATGTTGTCCCAGAACATGGTGCTCCTCCTATGCCGTGATGAACGGCAGCTCAGGCAGTTTGCCTGCGTCCATGATGCTTATCAGCATGTCCGCAAAGCCTTTCGGGTCGCGAATCTGGTATTGTATGTGGTTGAAGTCCGCAAAAATCGGGAAATTCGCCGCCGGATACGCCTGCATGACCGCCGGACGGTACTTCATGTGCTCCTCGATGCTGCCGAACTCGAAGAAAGCGCGCTTCTGCCAATCCTCCGGCATCGGCGGAAACGGCTTGTCCTCCAAGCTGTCCGCTATTTGACGGCGCATATTGCCATAGCGCAGATTTTTCCCTGCCGCCATGAAGTACGGCTTGATGCCATCATCGTCACACCACATGATTTTCTTCAGCGTCCCGCCCCTTGACCAGTATAGGCTCTTGATGGCGAGATACAGGAACGGCGTCAAGATGTACCGCGTCGCGCACCCAATCTGCGCGAATTGCCCGCCGTCGAAGAAAACGTGTCCGACGGGGCGTTTCGTCTGCTTCAGGAACGCCATCGCGAGGTCAGCGCCGATGGATGACGCGACGACAAGCGCCAATTCGCTGATGCCCTGCGCCGTTAGGAAATCTTCTACCTGCCGCACCTCGTCCGCTTTGCCGCGGTACGTCTGCCCTGCGCAGTAGACGGTCGAAGTCGGCAGAATGCAGAAGCAGCGGGACTACAGGTGCTTTGCTACCGGTTCACTGCTTGCGCCTGTCACGCCCATCGCGTGGAAAAACAGCACGGCGGGCTTGCACTTTTCACCATATGTTTGAAACAGCATACAAATCGCCTCGATACGCCATAATCAATGCACGAAAATCATCATGATACCCACAGCGCCGTGCAGACGATTCCGACCGCGCAAATCGCATGAGCAGAATGCCCAGATCAACGCCTTTCAGAAGCGCCTGCCCAATCATTTCAGGTACTTTCCGCATTCCTTCTCCAACGCGCGCCAGACGGGATAATCCGCGCCGTTTGCATCAAAAAATTGCTTCAACTCTCGATTGAGCGCACTCATTTCATCCGTGGCGCTCATCGCGTGGTCGGATGCGCAGACTTTGCCGAGGCTCGTCGCCGCCATCAGCTTGAAGAAGCGCAGGCACACCTTGCGGTACTTGTCGCTCTCGAACGCCTTGTCGGCATCCGGCAGAATCTCGTGCCCGGCGTCGCGGATGGCGCGGTACGCTTCGATGTTTGCGTCCACCATCTTGCGCAGGTACGCCGTATTCCCCTTGAGCTTCTTCAAGTTGCCGTCTGTTTTGTAGCACGCAAACGCCGCCGGGGTGACGAACGCGGCATGACAGAGCAGATAGTCGCCCATGTTCGGCTGATAGACGACCTTGTACCTCGTTCCGGCGAAAATCTCGTCAATCAGCGCCTTGTTGGACGGCGATGTGCGCAGCTGACCAATCGTGATTTTCTTCAGGTCAATCGACACGACGCGGCTGCTTTCCCGATGCCCGGCGGACAGGGAAAACGCGAACATGACGTTTTTCCCCGGCAGCTGTGCCACCAGCGCATCCGTGCGCAGGTTATTGCCGACGAACACGATGTTCTCCGCCCTGCTCTTCCGCAAAGGTTCAAGGAGGTTTTCCAGCTGGGTGTAGCGCACGACGACGAAAATCACGTCATATGCCGCGTCGGGCGAAAGCTCCGTCACTACCGGGATGTGTGTCACCGACGGAAACGGCAGCAGCTGATTCTTGATGCGCAGCCCGTTCTGCTTGATTTCCTCCGCCCATTTGCCGCGCGCCAGCAGGGTCACGTCTTTCCCCGCGCGGCAGAGATTGCGTGCCAGATTACAGCCGAGAACACCCGCACCGAAAACGAGGATTTTCATGGTTGCTTTGTCCTTTCCATTATTTTCGTGCCGTCACGCACAGCCAGCCTTTGCCGTTCTTGTGCGTCTCCACTTGGCGGAAACCCACCTGTTCCAGCATGGTTTTGAGCTGTGTGTCCTTGTAAATCGTCATGCCGGGAATCTTCTCCGTCCACTTCTCGTCCTGCGCATGATCGCCATCGGACTCGTTGCAGAGGAAGAACGTCCCGCCGGGCTTCAGCACGCGCCCAACTTCACGGAAGCACGCGGGCAAATCCACCCAGAAATACACCGTCTCGAATGCTGTTGCCACGTCAAACTGCGCGTCATCAAACGGCAATGCCTGCACGCTTGCCTGCAGCACTTCGCAGCGGCCAGCGCTTATGGCGGTTTGGTTGAGCTTTCGCGACTTCTCTACGCTGACGGGAGAATAGTCGATACCGCACACTTTTCCCGTCGGGCACTTTTTCAGCATCAGACGCAGATTCGCGCCGCCGCCGCACCCACAGTCCAGCACATCCGCATTCTCCGCCAGCGGCAGGAAGCGAAGCCCCCAGTCCGCAAGCGCCCGATGCCCGATGTTCATCATGGTGACCATGAGGCGGCCGCCGAAGCCTGTCGGCTTGCGGGTGTTCTCGAAAAACGCCATATGGATTCCTCCTTATTTCACCAGCGACACAATCAGCACTATGTCAGCGCACGCCCAGATTGCGCCGAGCGTCAGCAGCGCCGTAAAGCTGACGGCTTCCAGCGCGACAATCGACCAGACCATGATTGCATCCCCTTTATTTTTGCAGCACGACGATGCGGTTTGAGATATTGCGCACCAGAGGAATCTTGCCCAGCACCTTGTAAATCGGCAGGAACTCCGCCATGCCTTCGGTCAGGCTGTGCTCTTCCACCAGCTGGAAGCCCGACAGCAGCGCCGCCAGTGCCTGCCCGCTGCGAACACCCCATGTGAACTTCGCGTGGCTGCCCTCAATTGATTTTTCCTTGAAGTTGCGCACGACCAGCGGGTTCATCACTTCCACCAGCACGGTGACGCGCGGAAAGCGCCAAGCGATTACGTCGAAAATGCGCTGCACGTCCGCTTCGCTCAGGTACATCGTCAGACCCTCGATGATGACCAGCGCGTCGCCTGATTCGCGAACCATACCGCCCCAGTCGTCCATCGCGGACATGGCGATTTGCGAGATTTTTCCGTTTTCCGGCAGCAGCTTTTCGCGCACGGCGATGGTCTCCGGCAAATCGAGGTTATACCAGTGCTGATAGCCCTGCATCCGATAGCAGCGCGTATCCAGCCCGCAGCCGATATTGACCGCCACCGCGCCCGGATGTGCCGACAGATAGGTCTTTACGAGCTTATCCAGCACGATGGTGCGGGCAATGACGCCGCTGGACATGGCACTGTCCTTATCCGCCAAGGAGAAATCGTAGTCGAGCCGGCGGATGATTTCAACGGCTTTCTCGTCGCGAACTGCCCCGCGGGTTTGGGTTTCCTTCGCGCGGGCGTAGACGGTTTGCAGCATGGTTTCCGGAACCCCGGAGAGTGTGACTTTGCTGCTGGTTTCACGCATTCTTCCTGCATCTCCTGTCATTATCAATCCGCCTTGCGGCAGATAAACCACGCAATGCTCTTCAAGCTGCCGACGTCCACCTGCGCGTACATGCTCTGCAAGCGTTTCCGCAGGCTGTCCACCGTCTCGTAGGGCGGCGTGAAGAACTTTGTCGGCTCGTAAACGTGGCGAATCATCCAGTCCGTGCGCTTGTGTTCGCCTGATACATAGAAGCAGCCGCAGAATGTTCCGCCGGGTTTCAGCACGCGGAATGTCTCGCGGTACGCCGCTTCCTTATCCGGGAACGCATGGAAGCCGTTGAGCGACAGCACCAAATCAAATTCGCCGTCCGCGAATGGCAGCGCGCTGACATCCCCCTGCTGGAACTTTACGTTCGTCAGGTGCAGCTTTTCTGCCTTTTCCTTTGCCTGACCCATCATGTCCGGCGAGTAGTCCAGACACGTCACGTCTGCTTTCGGCAGCGTCTGGTAGACCGGCATGGTCAGGACGCCCGTACCGACGGGAACTTCCAGCATCGTGCCCGCGAAATCCTCCGGGATGCCGGACAGCGCCTTGGACAGGTAGTCCTCGCACTCCTGCCGGTTCATCGCCCACACCATGCGGCAGACCGCCTTGCCGGAGAAGGTCGAACAGGTAATCATGCTGTCGTAAAAATTGTTCGATCCGGTCAGATGATACGCCCCGCGAATGGCGTTTTTCCGCTGCTCACTTTCCATACGCTGCACTCCTCTAATTTTCGTTAGTTTTCGCTAACATACCTCGCTGAAAAAACTGCCTTTCGGCAGCAGCATGGGGGGATTCCTCCCCGTCGGTTTGTTATGACAAACTAATTCTATCACGTTTTGGGGCATAAATCAATCCGGTCTTTTCCCGAAACAGAGAAAATACGAAAAAGGGATGCCCACTTTTGCAGCGGGTATCCCTTTCACGATTGCATCCATACAGCGGCTTGCCATTCGGACTATCCTATTTTGGGATTCATTATGCGGCACGTTTTCGTCTGGGAATCGTATTATTTCAGGAAGAAGCGAATCAGCGTTTCTTTCTTCTTGCTGTACGGCGTGTAGCGCATCGGCAAATCCAGCCACAGCGCCTTTTTGACGATGCTCTTGTCATGCGTGAAGCAGCGGAAGCTGTCGCGCCCGTGGTAGCCGCCCATGCCGCTGTGTCCAACGCCGCCGAAGGGCATCCGGCTCGTCGCCAAGTGGATGATGGTGTCGTTGATGCACCCGCCGCCGAAAGGCAGCGTGTCCAGCACGCGGCGCTGCACGGCACGGTCTTTCGTGAACAGGTAGCACGCCAGCGGATGCGGCCGTGCGGCGGCGAAGGCAATCGCTTCGTCGATGCCGCTGACGGGCAGAATCGGCAGAATCGGGCCGAAAATTTCCTCCTGCATGACTGGGCTGTCCGGCGAAACATTGCGGAGGATGGTCGGCGCAATGCGCAGGGCGGCGGGGTCGATACTGCCGCCGTAGACGATTTGCCCTGATGCCATCAGCCCGGTCAGACGGTCGAAATGCTTCTGGTTGACGATGTGGACGTACTCTGCGCTGTGCAGCGGGTCAGGGCAGAGCTGGTCGAACTGCTTTTGCAGCGCCGCAACGAAAGCGTCCTCGACTTCGCGCGCCACCAGCACATAATCCGGCGCGACGCACGTCTGCCCGGCGTTGAGCAGCTTGCCGAACGCAATCCGCCGCGCGGCGAGCGTCAGGTCAGCATCCTTCGCGACAATCACCGGACTTTTGCCGCCCAGTTCCAGCGTTACGGGGGTCAAATGCTCCGCCGCGCGGCGAAGCACCTCCTGCCCGACGTGACTGCTTCCGGTGAAGAAAATCTTGTCGAACGGCTGGTCAAGCAGCGCTTGATTCTCCATGCGCCCACCCTCGACAACGGCAACTTCCTCCAGCGGGAAGCATTCGGCGCAGATTTGCCGGATGATGGCGGAAGTCGCGGGTGCATCCTTCGACGGCTTCAGGATGCAGCAGTTGCCGCCCGCCAGCGCGCCAAGCAGCGGCTCGATGGTCAGCAGGAACGGGTAATTCCATGGGGACATGATGAGTACGACGCCCATTGGGTCGTGGCGGATGAAACTGCGCGCCGGGAACTGCGCCAGCGGCGTGAGAACGTGCGTATCGCGGCAGTAGCGGCGCGTCCGGCGGAGCAGGTAGCCCAACTCCGACAGCACCATGCCGATTTCACACATGTACGCTTCCGTCCTGCACTTGCCGAGGTCGCTTTGCAGGGCAGCTTCAATATCCTGCTTGTGTGCCAGAATCGCGCGGCGCAGGCGGCGAAGCTGGTCAAGCCGATGCGGCACGGGGCGCGTTATGCCGGACGCAAAGCAGGCTTTTTGCGCGGCGAACAGCGCGGCAATATCCGCGTGGGGCGCATCGGGCGTCATGATGGCGCGGAAGATGTCCTCCAAGGCGAAGCGGTTCAGCAGCGTGTCCTGCGCGGCAATCCGTGCGACGGCGGGAATATCCCGATGATACAGCGTCGGGAGGGTCAAGCCGTACCCCGCATGGAACACGAGGTCGCGCACCCATGCCGCCAGCGCAGCCGCGCCGTCCGCATCTGCGGCGCACAGCCCCGCGCCGATTGCCATGTCGGACAACGCCTTTCGCCGCGTGCCTTCGGACTGCGCAATCATCGGCGCAAGCAGCAGCGGGAGCGTCTCGTCCGGCGAAAGCTGCTTTACAGTGGTCAGGGCATTCAGCAGTGCGGGCAGCACCGCATCATGCGACACGGCGAAGGCTTCCGCGGCATTCAGCGACGCGGTGTACAGCGCGCGGCGGCTCGCCAAATCGGAGGAGAAACGTTCGTTTTCCGGCACGGCAGCATCGTCGCTGACGGCAATCAGCTGTCCGGTCAGCGAACGAAGGGCGTTTTCCGCCTTTTGACGCTCTTCGCGCGGCAGAAGGCGGCTCATGCCCGCGCAGATGGCGTGCGCAATTGTCCAAATCCCTGTGCGGAGCAGCGATTCGCGCGATTGAAGCGCCAGCATCGCGTCATCCATCAGCACATAGCGGCTGGTATGCGCCCGAAGCGAAAAGCGGCGTGATTTTCCGCGCACCGGGTCGAACACGTCACCTGTTTCTGCGAATACAGCGGATGCATCCGCCGCTGCTGGCAGGAGAATCAGCGGAATCGCGCGCCACTGCTCGAATGTTTCTGCATGTCCTTTTGTGTGCAGACGCGCTAGCAGCGCCTGACCCAGCGCCATTGCATCATTGCCGCCGACGGCAAGAATTGCCTGCGCCTGTTTGTCGGTGAAGGCCTGCAGGGCGGTATCAACGTCCGTGCGGGTCAGCGCGCCGTCCTTGCTGTCCGACAGTGACACGGCGGCGTGGACTGCGTACATGATTTGGCTGTCCTCCAGCACGGGGAGCAGGAGCGATTCGCAATCGACGGCATGGGCATCGCCGATGACGAGAACGCAGCCGATTTGGCGGCTGCGCAGGAGTTCCGGCAGCGCTGCCAAGCTGTCCAGCCGGGAAGGGAATGTGGGATGCGCAGGGAGCGGAAGCTGTTTCATGAGCATGTCCTCCGGTGGGGTTGATATGAGTTTTGACCAATGCAATTAGTGGATTCGGTAAAGAAAATAGTGTGCTTTGCTTGTGACAGCGATTACATCATCTGCACCAGCAGCATATACACAATCGTGCCGCCGGCAATGGACAAGAGCATCTGCCGACGCCAGATGTGCAGCAGCACCGCCGCGCCCGCAACCCAGTAGCACCAGTCCAGCACCGTCACCCACAGGTAGAACCAGCCGCGGTCAACCTCCGGCGGCACATCAGCGGAGCAGGTGATGGAGAAGGTTTCGTCGCACAGGCCAAAGATGAGCAGCGGCTTCTTCCAGCCAGCCCCGGCATACTTGCCCAGCAGAGACAGCCCATAGAACAGGTGGCGCGCCTGAATCAGCAGTGCCATCAGAAACGTCTCCAGCGGCGCGAAGGCTGAAAGCAGCATTGACACGGTGACATATTCCAGCGAACCGCCGAAAATTGTCATCGCCATGCACATCGGGTAGAGGAACGAAAAGCCCTTGGTGCGCATCAGCAGACCATACGCGAAGCCAAGGAAGAGAAAGCCCGCCAGAATCGGCAGCGTGTGGGGGAAAAGCCACCCGAAACGCGCGCTTGACCGTGCCGCACGGCGTCTTGGGTATTTTTGCCGATGATTCGCCTGGATATGCAGACGCATCGGAAGAAACAGGCTGCATGGGAAATGACCTCCCCGTAAAATATAGAGTTCTGGTGGGAATTATACAACGGAAATCCGCCGCGGTCAAGCAGGGTTGCAATTCGCGCAAGGTGATGGTATACTAAGAAACAGCAAAAAGCGACAGCAAGCGCACAACGCGCGGAAGGAGCAATACCATGGCGGAGCAGGAGCAGACGGTGGACCAGCAGCAGGAAAAAGCGCGCGAAAAGGCGGAGGATGACCGCTATCAGCGGGCGGAACAGCAGCAGGCGGCGTATGATGATGAGTACGAAAGCCGCCGTGAAACGCTGTCCGCGCTGGCGTTGTTCCAGCAGGATTCGGTGGAGCAGCTGGCGGGCGGCAGCCGGCAGAATCGCCGGGATTATTATCAGAAGCTGCTTTCCCGGCTGTATATTGAGCTGCGCGACTTGGGGGCGTCCATGCTGCTGGATCAGCTGGATGCACAGCTGACGCAGAAGCATCAGGGCAAATGCGCCATGCTGGTGTACAGCGCGGTGACGCAGTGCTATCAGATGCTGGTACTGGATGCGCCGATGGCGGATGCCGCGAACGCCGTGCCGGATGTGTTCACTGCCGAACGTGAGCCGATGACGTGGGAGCTGCTGGCGTCTTATTCGGCAGACCCGGAACTGCCTGTGCGCGCATCGTTTACAACCCGCGTGCGTGTGCTGCGGTCGGTCAGCCGCCTGCTTTATCAGGCGCGCCGGGACGGGCGGAGCGCCGCACCGGAGGAAGATGCGCTTCGTGCGCGCCTGCAGGAGTATCAGCTGATGGCGAAGATGCAGGATGAATCGCTGGAGAACGCTGCCCGGCAGGTGGAGGAAGCGAATAGGAAAGCAGAGGAAGCCCGTACCGGCAGGGCAGAGGAAGAAATCAAGCCGATAAAGGAAAAGCTGCTGGCGGAATTTGAAGAAAAACTGAAGGCGCAGGAAGCCCAGTTTGCACAGGCAGGGCGCGCCAAATTCCAAGAGGCGTTTGGACAGCAGCAGAAGGCGGTTCGCGAGCGGATGGAGGATGAAGCGCGCTGGGCGGCGCAGCTGTTTGACGACGCGGGGATGCAGTACGACAAACTGCGGCAGGATTTCGCGCGGATGCAGGAGGAGCAGAACGCCCGGATGCAGCAGTGGCAGACGGCGATTTATCAGGCGGATACGCGGATGCTGGGGCAGTGCTACGTCGGCATGGCGACGAAACTCGGCGACGCGGTGGATCAGGCGATTGCGAAGCTGATGAAGCCGGAAATGAGCGCCGAGGAAGCCAAGCCCCTGTTGGAACTGCGCGCGGTAATGCTCAGCCAGCTGACCCGGCTGGAATACGCCATGAAGCGCTTGGGACTGGTGGTCATCCGCCCGCAGCGCGGCGATACCTTCCAAAGCGACGTGCATACGCTGACGACAACGTCCTCCGAGACAATCAATGTGCCGGAATTTGCGAAAATCGACCAGTGCATTACCCCCGGCGTGCTGGCGGAGCGCGCAGATTTGCGCTTCCGCGAGGTAATTGTGCCGGCGGTGGTTACATTGATGGTGGACTGAGAAAAGCCCTTTTGCGCGGGATGAAAAACCATCGGAAAATCGTTGAATCAGTGCAGGCGGGAAGGTCTGCGTAATATCTCATAGAGGTGAATCCCCTGATGAAAAAGGGTGTATTTCTGGCGCTGCTGCTCATGCTGCTGGCGGCTTTTCCGGCGCTGGCGGAAGATGTGTACTATGCGGATGCGTCGCAGGGCGGCAGTGTGACGAGCGACAAGGGGTATCTGTCCGTGTCATGTCCGCTGGATACGGACAGCCGCGTTACAATGACCATCCGCGACGAGTGGGGATCGACGGTCTATCAGCGCGATTACGGCGTGTGCAGCGGAATGTTCGCGTCAGAGGAAGTGTATCTGCCGCAGATTGGCGCACAGACGACGTATCGCGTCACCCTGTCCACGGACAGCGGTGAAAACAGCTTCACGGTCGTTCGCGTTGCGCCAAGATTGACGGATTCCAACGTCACCACGGCGGGACTGCCGCTGTCGGATATTAGCGGCGTTTCGTCGCCTAAAAAGGCGATTTTGCTGGATTTGAGCGCGCTGAATAATCAACTGCCGATGGTCGTGCCGATGGTCTCCGGCGATGTGCAGCTTGGCTGCGTAACGTTCACGGTGCGCAACGGTCAATTGAGCGTATCGGCGGAACTGACGGTGGATGGCACGATTGACCGCGCGGCGGTGTATGTGGCGAAATCCGCCCTCTCCGCGCAGACGCTGGGTACGCGCCGCTTTGACGGCAAGAAGGTCGGGCTGAACAAGAAAGTCAATGTCGATGGGCTGGGTTATGCTGCCGTGCTGGTGCAGATGACGGTTTCCTACGATCAGGACACCGCGACGCCGCTGATGCCGGATGAGGACTTCGTGCAGGAACAGACGGAGCTGTGGGACGCGATGCAGGAAGAAACGGTCAACGAGGCGGTCGGCTGACTAACTTTCCCACGGATAAACACGCGGGTATAGCATGAAAGCGCGCCCAACTGAATCGCGAAAAGGGTGTCGAGAGGGTCGAAGACCCTTCGCAGGTGCAGGGCAGCGCCCTGCTGGGGTCAAGGGGCAACGCCCCTTGCGTTTCCTTAATTAACACGCGGACACTGTGTGAAGAAGTCGCAAACTCAATCGCGCGGAAGGGTCAAGGGAGGAACTCCCTTGTGGGGTCAAGGGGCAAAGCCCCTTGCGTCTCCCCCAAAGTAAGGAGAATACGAATGGAATTGACTGTGCTGGGGATGAATGGACCGTTTCCGGCGGCGAATGGCGCAACGTCGGGATATTTGGTGCGCGGGGAAAAGACGCGCGTGGTGATGGATATGGGCAGCGGCACGCTTGGAAGGCTGACGGCGCTGATGCCGCCGGAGAAGCTGGATGCGCTGCTGCTCTCGCACTGGCACTTCGATCATTGCAGCGACGTGCTGCCGCTCTTGTTCCGCTTGCAGGCGTGCGCGGCAAAACCGCTGGATGTTTACGCGCCGGTGGACGAATCGTCGATGGTGCGCAAGGTGGTGCAGCAAAGCGGCGCTTTCTGCCTGCATGACGTGCAAAAGGACGACAAGGTGCAGATTGGCGAATTTTCCGTGCGCGTTTTTGCCGCGCGTCACCCTGTGCCGGGGGTTATGTACCGCGTGACGGACGGCGAAAAGACGCTGTGCTACACCGGCGACACCAATACCGTGGAGGGGCTGACGGACTTCGCGCAGGACGCGGATCTGCTGCTGGCGGATGGGCTGTTCCCGACGGAAATGTGGCAGGAGGGTCTGCCGCATCTGTCCGCGGCGCAGACAGCGGAACTGGCGCGCGATGCTCGCGTGAAGAAGCTCGTTATCACCCACCTGAACCCGAACATCGACCCGGAAACGCTGCTCAAACAGGCGCGGGCGATTCGCACGGACGCGGAGCTGGCGCATATCGGCGCAACGTATCGTGTCTGACGCGCGAACACGGCACGCATTGCTGCAAACTGCTCTCATGCCCTGCGCGGCACTGCTGATGATGGCGGGCATCGCCCTCGGCTTCCAAGCGCCGACAAGTGCAATGCCGATGCTCTGCGTGTCGGCGGCACTGGCGGGATTGCTTCTGCTGGGACGGCGGAGAACACGCGCGGCGGGCTGTCTGCTGCTGACGTTCCTGCTTGGCGCGGCGCTGGGCATCCGCACGGCGAATCCGACGCTTCCGCCGGAAGGAGACGCGCAGGTGACGGGCGTCGTCGCGGGCGAGGTGGACTTCCGCGAGGAGAAGGGGCAGGTACGCGTTATCCTGCGGGACGTGACGCTGAACGGCGAGCACATTGCATCCGGCGCGTACTGGACGTACTACCTCAAAGCGGATGAAAATATCCCGGACTTCCTGACGCCGGGGGCAAGAATCAGCATGACCGCCGAAGTCTATCATCCGCAGGGACAGCGGAATCCGCATGGTTATGACTTCCGGCAGGCTCTGCAGCAGAAGAATATCCTGATAGGCCTGTATGGTGCGGCGAAACTGCAAGCGCTGCCGGACGGGCTTTCTCTTTATGGGCTGGCGGCACGGTTCAATCACCGCATGGCACAGACATTGAGAGACGTTTGCGGCGAGGAAGCCGGACAGCTGGCGAGTGCGGTGCTGCTGGGAATGCGCGACGAAGTGCCGGACGAGGAACAGGAACAGTTCCGGCGGCTCGGCATTGCGCATATTCTGTCCGTTTCGGGCTTCCATGTGGGCGTGCTGGTTGCCTTGCTGGCGCTGCTGATGATGCCGGTGAAGCATCGGCGGCTTCGGATGGCGCTGACATTGCCGATGCTGCTGGCTTACGCGTTCCTGACAGGCGGAAATGCGCCCGCCGTCCGCGCCGTGCTGCTCTGGGCGCTCGTCTGCTGGGGAAGAATTCGCCACAAGCGGGTGCTGATGCCGCATGTGCTGTGCGCATCGGCAATGATTCAGCTGCTGTTTGCGCCCGCACAGCTGTTCAGCGCGTCGTTCCAGATGACGTACGGCGTGATGGCGGCGATTTGCGGGATAACGGCGCAGACCGCCCCGAACGCACAGAAAAAGCGCGGCTGGAAGGGGAAGATACTGTCCCTGCTGTCCGTCTCCGCGGCGGCGCAGTTCGGCGTGCTGCTGCCGGAGCTGTACTGGTTCGGGCGCGTGCCGCTGCTTGGCATTGCGGTGAATGTGCTGCTGGTGGCGGGGATGAACGTGCTGCTCCTGCTGGATTGGGTGACGCTGCTGCTGACGCCGATTCCGTGGCTGGCGGCGCTTCCGGGGGCGGCGACGCGCGCAGTCAGCGAGGGATTTCTGCGCCTGGTGAACGCGCTGGGGCGGTTCGCGCCGACGCTGTGGACACGTCAGCCGGATGCGTGGGTGGTACTCGGCTGGCTGCTGGTGTTTGTGGCGCTGCTGCCGTTCGGGAAGAGCCGGAACCGCTGGCAGAACCGCAAAAAGCGGCTGCCGATGCTTGCGGCAGGGGCAGTGCTGATGGCGACGATTTTGCTGCCCGCGCCGTTTTCCGGGACGGAATATATGCAGCTTGACATGGGCGACGCTGATGCCGCCGTGCTGCGGCAGGAGAAACATGTGCTGGTGGTGGATGCGGGCGAATACGGCGGCGATTTGGCATCATACCTGCGCGCGGAGCATCTGCCGGTGGATTTGCTCGTGCTGACGCATTTGCACAGCGACCACGCGGGCGGTGTGCGGGAACTGCTGGATGAGGGCATACCAATTCGCCGGTGCGTGATGCCGTCCGGCGCACTGGCGGCGGATTTCGACGAAGAGGTGCTCCCGCTGCTGGCGCGAATGGAGGAAAACGGCACGGTCATCGAGACCGTCCGCCGCGGCGACATCCTCCAGTGGGCGGAAGGAAAGCTGACGGTGCTCTTTCCGCCAGAGGGATTTTCAGCGTCAAACGCCAATGACGGCTCGATGGCGCTGCTGGTGGAGGCGGAGGGCGTGAAGCTGCTGCTGACAGGCGATTTGAGCGCGCGGTACGAGCAGTACGCCGCCGTATCCGCGGACGTGGTGAAAGCGGCGCATCACGGGTCGAAGAACGGCACGACGCAGGCGTTTCTGGACGAAAGCGCGCCGACTGCCGTGCTGGTGTCCACCAAACGAGAGAATGCGGCGGACTATCTGCGCGGCATCACCGATGCGGATGTGTACAGTACGCTGGAAAGCGGAGCCATCATCATCCGTATGGCGGACAGCTGCTTTACTATCGAAGAATTTGAGGAAATGTAATGAATCGCAATGAATTTATGCAGGCGCTGAAGGCTGGGAAGGTCAGCGGCGCGTACCTGTTTGAGGGCGTGGAGGAGAATATCAAGAGCGTAACGCTGGCCGCGCTGCGCAAGGCGGTGCTGGCGGACGGACTGGCGGAGCTGAATGAGAGCATCATGGAGAATCCGTCGGCAGGGGAGATTATTGCGGCGTGTGAAACGCTGCCGTTCGCGTCGGATAAGCGGCTGGTCGTTGTGCGGGAACTGAATGGCACGACCGGGCGGAGCGAGGCGGAAGAGCGGCTCGTCAGCTACATTCCGAAAGTGCCGGATTCGTGCGTACTGGTCATTTATGTGCGCGGCAAGGCGGACGGGCGCAAGAAGCTCTATTCGGCGGTGAAGAAGAAGGGGGGCATCGTATCGTTCGAGCCGCTGGGGGATGCGGAACTGAACGGGTGGATTGTCCGCGTGTTCCAGCAGAACGGGAAGAAGTGCGCGCCGGACGTGGCGAGCCTTTTGTCCTTCACGGTCGGCAATGACACGGCGCTGCTGCGCGCGGAAATCGAGAAGCTGACAGCGCTGGCGGGCGACCGCGACACCATCACGGAGAATGACGTTCACGCCGTGGCGACGCGCTCCATTGAGTGCACGGTGTTCGAGATGGTGGACGCCGTCGTCGCGGGGCAGCGCGCGCGGGCGCTGATGCTCCTGCGCGATATGCTGACCGCCGGGCAGGAGCGGCTGGGCATTCTGGCAATGCTGCTGCGGCAGTACCGGCTGATGCAGCATGTGAAAATTATGCAGTACGAGAAACTGAGCCGGCAGGAGCTGGTGAAGAATCTTGGCATTGCACCGTTCGCGGCGGAGCGCACGATGCGGCAGGCGCAGGGCTACACCGGTGCGCAGGTGCGGCGCGGCGTGGGAATCTGCCTTGACACGGAATACAAGGTGAAGGCAGGGCAGTACAACGAGGACGGCGCGCTGGAAACGGCGGTGCTGGCGCTCTTGGGGCTGCGGGGGTAGAGATTTTCAAAGGACAAGGAGGATAAAACGATGGTGAATCAGTATGTGCTGAAGGTCTATCCGCTGGGGTTGGGGAACGAGGTTTACAGAACGCTGGAAATCTGCGGGGACAGCACGCTTGACCAGCTGTGCGATGCGATTATGGAGGCGTTTGACTTTTTCCAGGAGCATCTGTATGAGTTCTGCATGGACAATAAAATGTTCAGCGAACACTGCTATCAGTATAATCCGCTGGCGGAAGAATTGGGCATGGAAAGCCCTTCGACAGACATTGCACTGGACAAAATCGGCTTGCAGAAAGGGCAGAAGTTCACCCTGCATTACGATTTTGGCGACGACTGGATGTTCCCGATTCGCGTGATGGAAATCAAGCAGATCCCGCGCAAAAAGAAGCCCTGCGTCATCAAAGCCAAGGGCGAGATTCGGCAATATCCGAACTAAGAGGAAGATTCGGACGAAGAATAATACGATTTCCAGATTCACCTGCGCTATCTGCTTGCGCCTTTTCGCAAGTACCACCCGCTGACGATCATGTTCAGCGGGCGTTTTTGTATTTCTCCTGTTTTTCCCTGCAAAAGGGGTTGCAATTCGGGCGGAAAGCGCGTATGATATGCACATGGAACGAAATTCACCCGGTGGGCAATAAATGACCCACTAAATGATGCGGGAGGCGAAACGCAATGGAGCGTGTGTATAATTTTTCCCCCGGCCCGTCGATGCTGGCACAGCCGGTGCTGGAGAAGGCGCAGAAGGACTTGATGGTCTACGGAAACACGGGCATGTCCGTGATGGAAATGTCCCACCGCAGCAAGATGTATACCGATATCTTCGACAAGACGGTCGCGGATTTGCGCGCACTGATGCACATCGGGGATGATTACGAGGTGCTGCTGCTGCAAGGCGGCGCGACGCTGCAATTTTCCGCAATTCCTCTGAACCTGATGGTCAAGGGCAAGGCGGATTATGTCGATTCAGGCAATTTCGCGCACCTTGCCGCAGAAGAAGCAAAGCGATACGGCGAAGTCAATATCGCCGCGACCAGCCGCGCGGACAACTACACCTACGTTCCCGACATGGCGGCGGCGAAGTTCGACCCCGACGCGGATTACGTTCACATCACCCAGAACAATACCATCTACGGCACGCGGTTTGTGGAACTGCCGGATGTCAAAGCGCCCCTTGTTGCCGACGCAAGCTCCATGATTCTCTCCGAACCGATGGATGTGAACCGCTACGGGGTGATTTACGCCGGGGCGCAGAAGAACATCGGCCCGTCCGGGCTGTGCGTCGTGATTGTGCGCAAGGACTTGCTCGGCCACGCGAAGCCCATCTGCCCGAAGCTGATGGACTGGAAGGTCGAAGCCGACAAGGGCAGCATGTACAACACGCCGAACACTTGGGGCATCTATCTCGCCGGGCTGACGTTCGACTGGCTGCTGTCCATCGGCGGCGTGGAGGCGATTTATCAGGTGAATCAGGAGAAGGCAAAGCTGCTGTATGACTTCCTTGATAACAGCAAGCTGTTCAAGGCGACGGCGCAGAAGAAGTATCGCAGCTTGATGAACGTGACGTTCGTGACGGGCGACGCGGAGAAGGACGCGGCGTTTGTGAAGGCGGCGGCGGCACAGGAATTGGTGAATTTGAAGGGCCATCGGACGGTGGGCGGTATGAGAGCGTCGATTTATAACGCTATGCCCATGGAAGGGGTCAAAAAATTGGTGGAGTTCATGAAGGAATTCGAGAGGGCAAACGCTTAAGGTAGGGAAAAAAGAGGATAAACACGCGGGCAGCGTATGGAAGAGAAGCCAACTCAATCGCGCGGAAGGGTCAAGGGGCGATGCCCCTTGCGGAGTCCAGAGGCGGCGCCTCTGGTGGGGTTTGGGGCAACGCCCCAACTGTTCCACGGGCGACCATTTCGCCAAACGCGCTCAACAAAGGCGCAGGCAGCGAAGCGTCCCTGCCAGTAACTTTGCGCATCCGCAGATGCGCCCCCAAGCTGCTCTATCTACCACTCGCATATTGTCGCGCCAGATGGGCGCGACCGAGTAGCAGGTCTTTCAGTCATAGCTGCTTTTTCCCGCAAGCAGGGGATTTCGCCTCTGCGGAGGCGAATCGGGGGCAATGAAAACAGACGAATGTCTGCGGTCGCCCCCGATACCCCTTCGCAGCGCACGCCCATGTTTCTTGACTTTTTCCGCAAGCTATTTATACTATTTCCAGATTCACCTGCGCCATCTGCTTGCGCCTTTTCCCTTCTGGCGTCCGCTCATTCCACTTAGCGTAGCGCTGCTACGCTGCGTTTCATTCACGTTAGCCAGAATGAAAAATTCGCGGCGCATCTTGGCGCATTCTTATCTGGAAATAGTATTAATTTGGTACAATGGGGCTGATGATTTCGCAGAACCCCGATTGTGAAGGAGAAGAACCATGTTCAAAATCAAGACGCTGAATGCGATTTCCGATGTCATCCACGAGGAATTGTCCGCGGAACAGTACGTCATCAGCCCGGAAGAACCTGTGCCGGAGGGCATTCTCGTGCGCTCGGCGGTCATGCACGATGCACCGCTGAACCCGGAACTGCTGGGCATCGCACGTGCCGGGGCGGGCGTCAATAATATCCCGCTGGATAAGTGCACCAAACAGGGCATCGCCGTGTTCAATACCCCCGGCGCGAACGCCAATGCCGTGGCGGAACTCGTGCTGGGCGCGCTCGTGCTGGGCAGCCGCAACGTTGCCGCGGGCATCCGCTGGGCGGATACGCTCAAAGGACAGGAGAACGTGCCGAAACTCGTTGAGAAGGGCAAGGGACAGTTTGTCGGGCCGGAGCTGCGCGGAAAGACGCTCGGCGTGATTGGTCTGGGCGCGATTGGGCGGCTCGTCGCGAATGCCGCCAGCGCCGGATTCGGCATGAAGGTCGTCGGCTGCGACCCGTTTATTTCGGTTGAAAGCGCATGGGCGCTGAACAGCAGCGTCCGCCGCGCTGCGACGAATGAGGACGTATTCGCACAGGTGGATTACATCACCTTCCACGTCCCGCTGAATGATAAAACGCGCGGCAGCATCAACGCGGCGACAATTGCGAAGATGAAGAAGGGCGCGATTCTGCTGAACTTCTCCCGCGGCGAACTGGCGAATACCGCGGACGTGAAGGCGGCGCTGGCGTCCGGGCAGCTCGGCGGCTATGTGACCGACTTCCCGTGCGAGGAGCTGCTCGGCGTGGAGAAGGTGACGTGCATCCCGCATCTGGGCGCATCGACCCCTGAAAGCGAGGACAACTGCGCTCGGATGGCGGCGGCGGAACTGCGCGACTATCTCGAAGTCGGCTCGATTCGCAACAGCGTCAACCTGCCGGATGTGCCGCTGGGCGCGCCCGAAGGCGTCCGCGTGCTGGTCATCCACGAGAACGTCCCGAATATGGTCGCGACGATTACGACCTGCGTTTCGGCGGAGCAGATCAACATCGACAACCTCGTCAACAAGTCCCGCAAGGACGTTGCGGTGACGGTGATGGAGCTGTCCGACCGCCCGTCGAAGATGGCGCTGAACGTCATTTCCTCGATTGCGGGCGTGATTCGCGTCAGAGTGTTTGGATAATAAGGAGAAGCCCCTGCGGCGGAAGTGCTTCCGATTGCCGCAGGGGATTTTGATGTTATCCACAGAACGGGGATAACCTTGGGGATAAGTTTGTGAACAGGCTGTGCATTGACTGGGGATAACGAAGAATCAGCCTCACACCTGCTTCAGCCGCTCGTTGATTTCCTGCACACGCCGCCGGATTTGCAAGTAGTTAATCAGCCAAATGCCGGCGTACATCGCGACGAAGCCGAAGAGATACCAGCCGGGCTGATCTGCCATCCAGTCCATTGCCCACGCAATCGGCAGGCAGACGACGCTGCACAGGAGAAAGTGCGTCAGCGTCTGCCGGAGCAGGCTCCACCGCTCCACTTCCCAAATGACGGACGCGCCCGACCAGATAGCGCCAATGAGCATGGCGGCTGCCATTTGCAGGCTGAATGCGCCGACTTCGCTGCCGACCTGCGCCAGCAGTGCAGGGGTGGCGACGTGCATGTCCCCGCCGCCGATGGCAAGCGAAATGCAGACGATGATGACGACACCGATGAAGCAGCCGACGAATGCGCCGAGCAGGGAACGCAGGAAAACTTGCTTTTTCATGGGGATGCTCCTTTCTTACAATCCGAGCGCCTGCCGAATCGTGCGGACATAGCGCCGGGAGACGTAGCTGATTTGTCCGCCCTGCAGGCTGACGCAAATGGTGCCGGTTAGTGAGAGGTCAAAGGCGATCACGCGGCGGAGGTTGATGATTTCGCTGTTGCTGATACGGATGAAGTGATGCGAATCGAGGCGTTCTTCGAGTTCCCAGAGCCGCTGGCGGAGGAGAAACTCGCCTGTTTCCGTTGCGGCGTAGACATGCCCGTTCGCTGCCCAGACACGGACGAGGGAATCCTGCTGGAGCGGGAACGCCTTGTCCTGCTGGTAGCCGATGATGGGGACGGCGGCGCGCGCGGTCAGCTGCTGAATCAGACGGGTCAATTCCGGGGTCATTTCGGCGGTTTCGATGATGAAGCGGGGCTTCCGGCGGGTGGCATCCAAGCGGATTTCAACGTCCATGTCGCGAAGGGCATCCGATTTGAGGTCATCCATGCGGGGTCACTTCCTTTCTGATGAAGATATCATAGCGCAGGAAGCGGATTTCGGCAAGCGAAAAGCGACAGGTGGTCGGATTGGAGGGGCAGGTGGTCGGTCGCGCCCATTTGGCGCGACAATGTGCGAGTGGTCGAATGTGCAGCTTGGGGGCGCGTCTGAGGACGCGCAAAGTTACTGGCAGGGACGCTTCGCTGCCTGCGCCTTGGTTGACTTCTTCTTTGGAGTTGGTCGCCTGCGGAACAGTTGGGGCGTTGCCCCAAACCTCACAAGGGACGCTGTCCCTTGACCCTGCAAGGGGGATCCCCCCTTGACCCCTCCTCGCGATTGAGTTGGTCGCTTTTCCTTGCTGTTTCCGCGTGTTTAGCTTTTTGCCCTTTGCCCTTTCTCCTCCTTCCCCCCCTTGCGCAAAATGTCCGAATTTGCTACAATAGAGCGCGGAAAGGTGGAGAATCAATCATGCCAAGCTGGCTGAAGGAAGGCCGCGGTTCACTCTGCGGCGCGAACGTATCCTTACTCCTGCGCGAAATGGGCATCACCAAGCCCCTTCTCGTCGCGGGCGAAAGAACCAAAAACGTCTTTTTCGCACGAACCGGAATGCGTCTGCCCGTGTTCGATGCGTTTCATCCCAATCCGGATTTGCAGGATTGCGTCGCGGGGGCGGCGCTGTATCAGGAAAAGGAATGTGACGGGCTGATTTCCGTCGGCGGCGGGTCGGCGATGGATACCGCCAAGGGCATTAAGGCGCTGCTGATGACCGATATTGCCCATGTGCGAGCGAATCAGCTGCCGCCAGAGGGGAAAGTGCCGCATCTGGCGATTCCGGGAACGGCAGGCACAGGCGCGGAAACGACGGCGGTCGCGGTGCTGTATGAGGACGGGCAGAAGCTGTCGGTGGATCATCCGGCACTGCTGCCGGACGGGGTACTGTTGGACGGGTCGCTGCTGGACACGCTGCCGGAGTATCACCGGAAGTCCTGCGCGATGGATGCGCTGGCGCAGGGGATTGAATCGTGGTGGGCGAAGAAGGCGACGCCGGGCAGCCGGATTCACGCGGAGCGCGCGATTCGCGGCGTGCTGGACAACCTGACGGCGTACATGCAGGGCGACCGCAAGGCGCAGGACGAGATGCTGCACGCGGCGTATGAATCCGGCGTGGCGATTCTGACGACGCGGACGACGGCGGCGCACGCGATGAGCTACCAAATCACGAAGAAACTCGGCGCGGCGCATGGCCATGCGTGTATGCTGACGCTGCCGCACCTGTGGGCGCATTTGGCGGCGCAGGCGGAATATCAGCCGATGCTGACGGAATTGGCGCACATTCTCGGCGGCGAAAAGCCGATGGATGGCGCGGTGCTGCTCAAAGGGCTGCTGGCGGTGCTGAAACTGGACAAAATCCCGATGCCGGATGACGCAACGCTGGACATGCTGGCAGCATCGGTGAACCCGGAGCGGCTCGGCAATCACCCGGAGGCGCTGACAACGGCGCAGCTTCGGGCGATTTATGTGCAGGCGTTCACGCCGATGACGGACACGGAGCGCGCGGAGGCTATCGCCGCGTGGGAGCAGTATGGAAAATAAGCAGACGGGCGCGTTCCCGTTCATCCGGGCGGTGACGGACTTCGTGTTCGTGTCGGACGCGCCGGAGAAAGCTGACGTTATCCTGATTCCCGGTTCGCGCCATCCGGCAAACGCGATTCGCGCGGCGGAATTGTACCGCGCGGGCTATGCGCCGTATGTGCTGCCGTCGGGGCGGCACGGCGCGGCGGTGGACAAGTTCATCGGCGTGATGCCGGAAGACCGTGCGGCGTATCCGGATGATTATCCGACGGAGTGGGCGTTTTTGCGTGATGTGCTGATTAAGCACGGCGTCCCGGACAGCGCGATTCTGCGCGAGGACGAAGCAACGTTTACATGGGATAACGCGCGCAAATCCGCGGCCGTGCTGAAAGCGCAGGGAATTTCCGCGCGCACGGCGATTCTCTGCTGCCGCCCGTTTCATGCGCGGCGGGCGCTGCTGTATTATCAGACGGCCATGCCGGAAACGCGCTTTCTGGTCTGCCCCGCGCGGGAGGAAGGCGTGAATCAGGACGATTGGTACTTGACGCAAGCCGGGCGCATCCGGGTGATGGGCGAGGTGCGGCGCTTGGGCGACCAGATTGTGCCGCAATTTGAGGAACTGTGCCAATATTCCGGGATGAAAAAGGAAGGTTAATTCGTTATAGGGAGTGGAAGCGTGATACCAAAGCGCCCGTGCACTAACTAAAAGACCTTCTGATACCACTCAAGAAACATGGGTGTGCACCCCGAAGGTTTCCAAAGGGCGAGCGCAGACTTCGTCTGTTTTCATTGCCCTTTGGTCGCGCCCGCAGGCGCGAAATCCCTGCATCAACACGCGAAAATAGTATGAAAGAGTGCTCAACCCAATCGCGCGAATGGGTGCAGGGGCAATGCCCCTGCCGGAGTCCAGAGGCAGCGCCTCTGGTGGAAAGGAATGCTATGGCAAGAGGAGTAAAACGACTGCTGAAAATCCTGCTGGTGCTGATTCTGCTGGGCGCAATTGCCTACGTCAGCATCGTGCTGATGGTCTGCTGGAAGGAAACGCATGTCGCCGCGCCGGGCAAGGACTACGAAGCCATGTTCGTGCTGGGCGCGCAGGTCAAACCCGACGGTACGCCGTCGCTGCAATTGCAGTGGCGGCTCGAAAAGGCGGCGGAAACGTACCGCCAGAAGAAAGTGCCGGTTGTTGTCTGCGGCGGGCAGGGCGGCAATGAACCCGCGCCGGAAGCTGTCGTCATGCGCGATGTGCTGATTGGGCTGGGCGTGGATGAGGATATGATTCTTATGGACACCACATCCGCCAGTACGCATTCAAATATCAAAAACGCCATGCAGCTGCTCGGCGGGCGCAACGTCACCAAGGTGATGATCATCACGAGTGATTATCACCTGCCGCGCGCAATCGCGATTGCCGAGGACAACGGCTTGACCGCCTACGGCATCGGCGCGCCGACGAAGTTGGGCTTGCGCTTCTGGCTTAAAAACCACTGTCGGGAGGCGCTGGCGTGGTGCAAATACTGGGCAGTGAAGTATACTCACCTGCCGCTGGAGTGAAGGAAATGACGGAAGAAATGCTGGAACAGCGCCTGACGGAATGCGGGATTCCCTTTTCGCCCGACCTGCCGGGAAAGCTGCTGAAATACCATGAACTGCTGCTGGAATGGAACGCAAAGATGGATCTGACCGCTGTGACGGAAGAGGCGGACATGATTGACCGCCACTATGTCGACAGCTTGATGGCGCTGACGATTCCGGAGCTGATTCCGCAGGGCGCGTCGCTGATTGACGTCGGCACGGGCGCGGGATTTCCGGGGCTGCCGCTGGCGCTGGCAAGGGCGGATTTGCGTGTGACGCTGATGGATGCGCAGCAGAAGCGCCTGAACTTCCTGCAAGCGGTGCTGGACGCGCTGAATGTGCAGAATGTGACGCTCGTTCACGCCCGCGCGGAGGACGGCGCGCGCAGGAAGGAACAACGCGAGTGCTATGACGTGGCAGTTGCGCGGGCGGTTGCGCCGCTGCCGGTGCTGGCGGAATATCTGCTGCCATATGTGAAGGTAGGCGGGAAAGCCGTCTGCTGGAAGGGCCCTGCTGTGCAGGATGAACTCGGCGCGGGGAAAAAGGCGGCGTTTCTGCTGGGCGGAAAGCTGGCAGAACCGATTCCAGTCGCCATTCCGGGGCAGGAATGGCAGCATCTGCTTCTGCCGATTGCCAAGCAGACAAAAACCGCACGACAGTATCCGCGAAAAGCCGGCACGCCGGGCAAGTCGCCGCTCGGTCAAACCGACAAGGCGTGACAGGCGCATCTATCCGATGACAAAAAGACCCTCTGCAGGCGCAAAATCGTGTCGAACGATTCTGCTTGCTTCGCAAAGGGTCTTTGTTTTATACTGTTTTTGTATTCAGTGAATGCTGTTTTTCTGACGGTTTTGTGCTGTTTCGCAGGGGATTTCGCCTCTGCGGAGGCGAAAAACATACTTTGCTATGTGGAATAGCATCCCACGAACCACAATACCAATCAACGAACATTGCAGCGGGAAAGGGGTGGAAACCCAGTATGGATCAGGCACAGTGGGCGCAGACGGAAATCGCGCTGCTCCCGACAGAACAGATTGCGCTCAGACCGAGCGTGCAACAGAAGTCGCTTTCGCATATGCCGCTGGAGACACTTGCCGCGTCAATGGCGCGCGAAGGGCTGCGCGAGCCGATTCTGGTGCGCGCGGCGGCGCAGGGATATATCATCGTGGAGGGCAATCGGCGGCTGATGGCGTGCCGGATGCTGGGGTGGCGGGAGATTCCGGCGCGGGTGCAGCCCAAGGACGTATCGGACATGACCAGCGCGGGCGAAATCTTCGCTGCCCTGCGCGCCCGCCCGATGGGATACCTCGACCGGGCGGAAGCGACGAATCGCCTGACTGCTGATTTTGGCGTGCCGCGCGCTGCCATTGCCCAGCAAACGGGCGACAGCGCCGCGCATGTACTGTCCCTGCAGCGAATCGCCACGCTGGATGACAGGACGCGGGACATCCTGCGGCAAGAGCAACTGCCGGAGCGCGTCGCGGAAGCGCTGACCCGCGTGGTGGACGCGGAAAGCCGCCAGCGGATTGCGCTGCGCACGGCAAAAGAGCGGCTGGACATTCGCGAAGTGGAGCTGTTTGTGGAAGCGGCGAATCGGCGGCTGCCGGGGGCGAAGCATTCAGGAAAAGTCGTCAGTGCGGTACGGGATGCCCGTCCATACCTGAATGCGCTGCGGGAGGTTGTCGCACAAATGAACGAAGCTGGATTGCCCGTGCGGTTCGATGAGGCGCAGGAGGACGGCGGCACGACCCTCACCATCCGCTGCCGGACGCGTAGGCGGAGAAGCCAGCCGTAATCAACGCAGATAGCAGCGCAGCGTCTGTTCAATCCAGTACAGATACTTCACGCCGGGCACTTCCAGCGCTTTCATCCGCTGATAGAGCGGCAGCCCGTCCGACACATCGTGCCAGAGATCGGTGAACACGACGTCGTACGCCGGCAGGTGCTTCGGCGCGAAGTCGAACGCATCCGCCTGAATGATTTCCAGCGCATCCGGGCGCGGAAAGTGCGGCAGAAGCAGCGTGCGGAACAGCGAAATGATATCCGGGTCACGCTCGACAACGGTCACGCGGCGTACATCCGGCTTCAAAAGGCAGTGGAAGGCGTAGTAGCCCAGTCCTAAACCGAACGTGAGCACATTGCCGTGCGACTGGCGGACGCAGGGCTGAATGGTGTTGATTTCGTTGGGCGTGACGGTCATCCAGACGAGGTTATTTTCCTTTACGGCAGGAAAACGGAAAGATGTGTCGAACCATCCCAACTGAGGGAGACACGTTCCATCATCCAGCGGCAGAAAATCATCCCGGACGAACAGCTCCATCGGCAGAATCACGTCCTGCGTCAGCGTCGCGTGGCCGTGCTGTCCGCTGACGGGGGCGATGCGGCGGAGATATTCGTCCTGCGCGTAATCGGCGGGATCGCAGCGGCGGATGATTTTTGGCAGCGCGTCGCGAATGAGCAGCCAATCCTCCGCACGGTCGGGGTCAAGCCCTAATTTCGCGCTGAGCAGCATCCGATACGCGTCCTCCGGCGGCAGGTGCGCGTCCGCAGAGAACGCGGCAACATCCGCCGGGGCGATGGCATCCGGCTGAAAACAGAGATATTCGCTGAGCAGCGTCAGCAAACGTTCGTTTTGTTCATGGGTCATGGGATTCACCTCATCCTCGATGATAGCACAGGAAAATCGAGAACGGAATGGCGAAAATGGGCACGAAAATGACCGACTACGGAAATGCAACCGCGGGTTGACAGATTTCCAGCGCCGCTTGGTGGTGCGCAACCGGGAAAATTGATAGGATAAAGCCATCCCAAGAGGGAACGGAAAGGAGAAACAACCATGATTTTAGCAGACAAAATCATCGACCTGCGGAAGAAGAATGGATGGAGTCAGGAAGAACTGGCGGAGAAGCTCGGCGTGTCGCGTCAGGCGGTCAGCAAGTGGGAAAGCGCACAAGCGATTCCCGATTTGGGGCGCGTGCTGGCAATGGCAGACCTCTTCTCGGTGACGACGGATTACCTCCTGCGCGACGAGAACGAAGCGCCGACCCCTGCGACAATGGAGGACAGCGCGCCGGACAGCAACGTTCGCCGCGTCAGCATGGAAGAAGCGAACGCCTTCCTCGCCCTCTGCCGGAAGCAGGCGCCCACACGCGCCTTGGCGGTCAGTCTGTGCGTGCTTTCACCGATTCCGCTGCTGATGATTCTCTCCCGCACGGGCGAAGGACCTGCGGCGGGCGTGGGCAGCATCATCGGCGTGGTGATTCTGCTGCTGCTGGTTGTGGCAGCGGTTGTCATCTTCCTGCGGCAGGGCATGGAAAGCAAGGAATACGAATATCTGGAGCAGGAGGACATCGAGACGGCTTACGGCGTGTCGGGCATGGTGAAGGAGAAGCAGGCGGCGTACCGCGAAACCTGCACGCGCGGCATTATCGTCGGCGTTGTGCTGTGCATTCTGTCGGTGATACCCGTGCTGCTCGGCACGCTGGCAGCGGACAGCGCCGCAGCCCCGGAGCGCATCATGCTGCCGTGCGTGTCGCTGCTGCTGGCGATGGTCGCCGTGGCAGTGTACCTGTTTGTCCGCGTCGGGATGGTGCAGGGGTCGTTCCAGCGGCTGCTGGAAGAAGGCGACTACACGCGGGAGGGCAAGCGCGCGGCACGTTCGCCGATTGTGCCGATTTACTGGTGCCTGGTGACGGCAGCGTATCTGGCGTGGAGCTTTATCACGATGGCATGGGATCGGACGTGGATTGTCTGGCCTGTCGCGGGCGTGCTGTTTGCGGCGGTAGTGGGTATCATCCGGATGACCCATAAGGAGGGGCAGAAGGAGAAAAAAGCAGGTTAAAAAACCTGTCTGGGTAATGCGACCAAGCTGGGCAGCCCAAAAAGGGTCAAGGGACAATGTCCCTTGCGGGGTCAAGGGGCGGCGCTCCCTTGTGGGGGGGTGGGGCAACGCCCCAACTGTTTCACGGGCGACCATTCCAAAGGAAAAGTCAACAGGGGCGCAGGCAGCGAAGCGTCCCTGCCAGTAACTTTGCGCTCCCGCAGGAGCATCCCCAACTTGCTTTCCCCACCCCTTGCACATTGCCGCGCCAAATGGGCGCGACCGAGCAGCTGGTCTTTCCAACATAGCTGCGATTACCTGAGACAACAAGGAGGAATCATCATGCGTCACAAAGGAATGACTTTCTGCAAGCTGCTCGTTCTGCTGGTGCTGGCACTGCTGCTGACTGGCTGTGCCCAGCAGTCGCAAGCGCCCTTCGATGGGGTCATTGCAACGTCCGACGTGGTATTCAACCTTGATTTTACAGCGCTGAATACGACCTACACGTCCACGCTGATTGTGCCGGAAGGCAAGGAAATCATGGCGGACATCCAGTGTGACGGCGGGCGCATCGACGTGACCATCACCCCGGAGGACGGTGAGCCGATTTACACCGGCAAGCGGCTGCCGACGAGCAGCTTCAGCATCGTGCCGAAGACGCCGGGCAAGTACACCGTGACCATCAGCGGCGAAAACGCCAGCGGGTATGCGCATGTGTACGTCGAGGGTGCAGTTCACTATGATGACGAACCAGCGGAGAATAAATAATCGGCAGTAGAACAATCCCCCATGCAGTGCAAAAAACGGCTACATGGGGGATTCGTCTGTTTATTCGGATTTTTTCGCGGGCGCTGGGTTCACGTCGAGATTCAGCGCCGTGCATTGCTGATGAGCGCGGCGGTATTCGCTGGGCGATATGCCCGTTTCCTCGCTGAATGCGCGGTTGAACGTGCGGACACTCTCAAAGCCGCAGCCGAGGGCAATCTCCTGCATTCCCTTGTTTGTGAACGCCAATCGGCGCATGGCGGCGGTTACGCGCAGGCTTTTCAGGTAGGCGTTGAAGCCCATGCCAATTTGGTGGTTGCAAATGCGGGAGAGCTGGAATTGCGACAACCCCAGATGCTCCGCTGCCTGCGTGAGCGTGATGGGGTCGTGGAAATTCTCGTGCAGGTATTCCAGCACCTCTGCTTCCTTGGACATGGCGAGCTTTTGCGCCGAAATGGGGGCGCGCGTATCGAACAGCAGGCCGAGCAGCATCAGCAGCCGCCCGGTATGCACCAGCCGGTTCGCTTTGCGCTCTTCCGGCATCAGCATGTGGTCAATAATTTCGGGGATGAGTGGCGAATAGCTCCCTGCACGGTAAATCGGGTTGGGGAGTGCATAGCCATCGACGAAGAGCGAGCGCAGATCGTCGGGCATGGTATCATGGAGCAAGGCGAAGCAGAAGATGTTGCTGTGATTGGGCGTTCGATAGCTGTGGCGCACTTGCGGGAAAATCAGGCAGATGTCGCCTTTCTTCAGCGTGTAGTTCTTTTCGTCGATGGTGGCGCAAAGTTCGCCGTCCAGCACATAGACGCATTCGAGACCGCCATGAACATGCGGAATGTAGTGCAGGTTCTCCAGCACACTGTATGTATAGCCGTTCTCGTGCAGATTGGGGTAGAGCCATTCCTTATCGGGCATTACCAAACACCTCCTGACTGCAGTCCCTGAAAAATACCGCCCTCATTCTCCTACCCTGACGAGGTGGAATCTGAAGTTGGAAAAAGTATAGCCAAAACCTCAAGAATTGTCAAGCTGTGCTGCAAAAAATGACTGATTTCAGAACGCTTGATTGTATACAGAATACATCGCTTTAGTACGGTGATTCGGGACATTGCAGACCCTACAAGAATCGTGGGATTGCAAAAAGTGTCCGATAAAGATGCAAAAACTATGACGTTTTATGCACGAAAACGGCCGAAAAGTCCGAAAATTGCATTTGACAAGCGAAAAGAAATCGTGTAGAATAGCACTACGTTCAAAGTGGAACGACGAATTCGTCGTTCCATTTTCCGTATCAGGGGACATTGTACTTTTCGTGTTTTTTTATGCAGAGTCCCCTGCAAGAAAAGAAAGGATGGTCGAGAGCCATGACGAGCGAAATTCTCCGGAATGAGGAATGCAACCCGAACCTGCTGAAGAAGAAGGGGCTGGAACTGCTGGACGCGGGAAAGACCAACGAAGCGGTGGAGTGCTTCTCCAAGGGACTGGTGTATGCCCCCTTTGACAGCCTGATGCGTTTCTGGCGCGGCCGCAAGCTGATTGGGCGCGAGGAATACACGCAGTCGGCGTCCGACCTGAAACTGGCGGCGCTGGAAAACCCGGAAGACTGGGAATGCTGGTACTATCTGGGCGTGGCGTGCTACCTCGGCGGTATGTATGAAGAGGCGAAAGTCGCCCATGCGAACAGCAAGACGCTGATGAAGAAGTACGGCGTGAACGCGCTGCCCGCAACGACGGACTGGTACTGGATGATCTGCATGAAGCTGGGTCAGCCGGAGGAAGCCGCGAAGGCACTGGAGGACATCACGCCCGACATGCCCACCGAGGATGGCGACTACCTCTGCCGCGTACTGCTCTATAAGGGTGTGCTGAAGCCGGAAAACTTCGTGGCGGAATGCGAGAAGAACTGCAAGAATCCCGAACGTCCGCGCATTTACCACCTGATGCTCACCTACGGTCTGGCGAATTACCTGCACTATCAGGGGCGCGATGCGGAAGCAATCCCGCTGCTGAAAGAATTGGCGGAATCGCCAGATAACCGCGCGCTGTTCGCTGTCAAGCAGTCCATGCAGGATTTGGACGCGATGGGCGTCAGCTACACTGTTCCCGCAAAGGCATGATATTCCGCCTGCAAAACGCGGGTTGAATATAAATGGAAACGCTGCTTTCAAGAAGCAGTGCTTCCAAGTAGAATAGTAGAAGGGAAGGAACTCAACATGAAGAAGCTGCTTACTGCCCTGCTCACGCTCGCCATGGCGTTCACGATGGTCTTTGCGACCGCCGCGTCCGCGGAAGATGGCTACAAGGACTCCATCACCTGGGTCATTGGCAACGATCAGGATATTCTCGATCCGCAGAACAATGTTTCCAACAGCAAGGTTATCCCGCAGTACTACGACGGTCTGCTGGGCTATGACAGCGATGGCAACGTCGTTTGCAAGATGGCGGAAAGCTATGAAGCGTCCGAGGACAAGATGACGTGGACGTTCCATCTGCGTCAGGACGTGTACTTCCACTCCGGCCGTCACTGCACCGCCCACGACTTCGAGGCGACGTTTGACCGCCTGCTGAATACCGAGAATCCGCAGCGCTATACCTCGAACGCTTCCTTCATTGATACGGCGGTTGCGACGGACGACTACACCTTCGTCATCACCCTGAAGGAGCCCAAGGCGTTCTTCCTGCAGGCAATTGCGAAGCAGTGGGCATTCGTGCTGAATCCGGAATACATCGAAAAGTACGGCGCTGACCTCGGCAAGACCGCGGAGAGCGTTGACGGCACGGGCCCCTTCAAGTGCACCCAGTGGGACAAGGGCGAGGTCATGAAGTTTGAAGCCTTTGAGAACTACTACGAAGGCGCACCCCTCACCCATGAAATCGTCATGAAGATTGTTCCCGAACAGACCAGCCGCGCGATTGCCGTCGAAACTGCTCAGGCGGACATCGCCGACGGTGTTTCCCCGGATGACGCGGTTCGTCTGGACGCGCTGGACGGTGTGACCGTCAGCAAGACCGATGGCAACGGCTGCCACCTGTTCCAGTTCAACTGCGCTTCCGACCATGCGCCGATGAGCATCCCGGCTGTCCGTCAGGCTATCTGCTATGCCATCGACCGCAACGCCATCTGCGAATACCTCTACAGTGGCTTGGGCGAAATCCCGATTGACAGCATCATGGCGCCCTCTGTGGCGGGTTACTCCTCTGTCGGCGTTGTGCCCTACGACCCGGAAAAGGCGAAGCAGCTGCTGGCGGAAGCTGGCTATCCGGACGGCTTTGACCTGACCATCATGACCAGCGCAATGTACAACCGCGCTGTGGAAATGGCGGAAATCATCGCGGAAGAACTCAAGGAAATCGGCATCAACGCCAAGCTGGAAGTCGTCGAGCGCGCGGTGTTCACCTCCGCGTGGGCGAGCTTCACGCCTGATGAATTCAACGAGAAGTTCGGCTGGGATATGTTCATCATGGGCTCCGGCGGCGACTCCGACGCGGACACGCTGCTCAAGCGCATCATGCACTCCGCCGACACCAACGTCAACAACTACGGCTTCTATAACAATGCGGAAGTGGACGAGCTGCTGGAAAAGGGCGCTGTGACCATGGACGAAACTGAGCGCAACGCCATCTACGCGCGCATCGCGCAGATTACCATGTATGAAGATCCCTTCGGCGCTTACATGAACCTGCGCAAGAATGTGTACGCGCTGTCCGACAAGATTGAGGGCTTTGCTGTGAACTCCTCCAACACCATGGATCTGGCTCATGTGCGCTGCCGTGAGTAATCCCAACAGGTATTGAAGCAGGCGCGGCGGAGGGTTGTCCGACCTTCCGCCGCGTCTCCCAAAAAGAAAACATCCTAAAAGACCTTCGGTACAGCGCAACAAGCAAAATCAAGCAAAAAGGTATCATCCATCCAAACAGTAGAAACCAGGGTTTTATGTAGTATAGTAACAGGGGGGATGTCCCGTGGGGAAATACATCGTTAAGCGGATTCTGCAAGTGATACCCATGTTGTTCATTTTGTCGCTGATTGTGTTCATGATGGTGCGGCTGATTCCGGGCGACCCGGTGGACATGATGCTGGGCATGGATATTCCGAAGGACACCAAGGAATATGAACGTGAACGTCTGGGTCTGAACGACCCGCTGTATATCCAGTATTTCCGCTTCGTGGGCAATGCGCTGCACGGCGATTTGGGCACGTCGATTTTCTCCGGCAAGCCCGTCGTGGAGGAACTGGCGAAGCGCTTCCCCAAGACGCTGACGCTCGCTGTCGGCGGCACGCTGTTTGGCGCTGCTGTGGGCGTGCTGCTGGGCATCATTGCGGCCATCCACCGCAATAAATTCGCGGATAACCTCATCATGGTTTTGTCGCTCCTGACGGTTTCGACGCCGTCGTTCTTCCTCGCGCTCATATTGATGCTTATATTCTGTTTGAATTTAAGGTGGCTGCCAAGTATCGGCATGGATACATGGCAGGGAGCTATTCTCCCGATTGCCACCCTTGGCTTGCAAGCAATCGGCAGCATTGCGCGCACCACGCGCAGCGCGATGCTGGACGTTATCCATCAGGATTATATCCGCACGTCTCGTTCCCGCGGCGTGCCGGAGCGCGTGATTACCTATCGCCATGCGTTCAAGAACGCGCTGATTCCCGTGCTGACAACCATCGGTCTGCGCTTTGGCGGACTGCTCGCCGGCGCAACGCTGGTGGAGACGGTGTTCTCGATTCCCGGCATCGGGCGGTTCGTCGTCGATTCGGTCAGCAACCGCGATTATCCCGCGATTCAGGGGGCTGTGCTGGTGCTGGCGGTGACGTTTGTGCTGGTCAATACGCTGGTTGACCTGCTGTATGCGGCGGTTGATCCGCGCGTGAAGTACGATTAAGGAGGAACACGGCAGATATGAAGAACAAGCATCCTGTGCTGCGCCGGTTCATGCGCAGAAAGGTCTCCGTGGTTGCCGCCGCTCTCCTCATCCTGTTCGTGCTGATTGCGATTCTCGGCCCGCTGGTGTGGCAGGTTGACCCGCTCAAACAGAGCGTCATGAAGAAGTATGGCCCGATGACGGTGCAACATCCGCTCGGCACGGACAATCTGGGTCGCGATACGCTGGCGCGTATGATTTACGGCGCGCGTGTGTCGCTGGCCATCAGCTTCGCGGGCGTGCTGTCCGGCGCGCTGATTGGTGTGCTCCTCGGCGTGAGCGCCGGCTATTTCGGCGGATGGGTCGATGCGATTATCAGCCGGTTCATCGACATTTTGCTCGCCTTCCCTGGCCTGCTGCTTGCCATCACCATCGTCGCGGTGCTGGGACCGGGTTCGGTCAACACCGTCATTGCCATTACGATATTTACCATACCGGGCTTGACACGCATGGTGCGAAGTGTCGTGCTGAGCCTGAAAAGCTCGGAATATGTCGAGGCGTGCAAGACGATGGGCGAAAGCAATCTGCGCATCATCTTCACCCACGTCATCCCGAACTCCATGTCCCAGATTATCGTCAATGTGACGCTGAGCCTTGGCACGGCGATTCTGACGGCTTCGTCCCTGTCGTTCCTCGGCTTGGGCGTGACGCCGCCGGAAGCCGAATGGGGCGCAATGCTGTCGCAGATGCGCGAAGTCATCCGCACTTACCCCACGGGCGTGCTTGTCCCCGGTATTGCCATTACGCTGGTGGTCATGAGCTTCTCGCTGGTGGGCGATGGTCTGCGCGACGCGCTTGACCCGAAACTCAAGAATAACTAATACTATTTCTAAATTCGCCTGCGCCAGCTGCTTGCGCCTTTTCCATTCTGGCGTCCGCTCATTCCACTTAGCGTAGCGCTGCTACGTTGCGTTCCATTCGCGTTAGCCAGAATGAAAAATTCGCGGCGCATCTTTGCTCATTCTCATTTAGAAATAGTATGATGAGGAGGTCATCCTGATGTCGGAACCCGTATTGCAGGTCAAAGGTCTGAAAACCTACTATTATACCGAAGAGGGCGTCGTTCCCGCAGTGGACGGACTGGATTTCGAGGTTGATCCGGGCGAAACGTTTGCCATCGTCGGCGAAAGCGGCTGCGGCAAGTCTGTGACCTCGCTGTCCATCCTGCGCCTGATTCCCTCGCCGCCCGGCAAAATTATCGACGGCGAAATCATCTACCACGGTCAGGACTTGGTGAAAAAGTCGGAGCGCGAAATGCGCAGCATCCGCGGCAATGACATCTCGATGATTTTCCAAGAGCCAATGACCAGCCTGAACCCCGTCTTTACCGTCGGACAGCAGATTGGCGAATCGTTCCGCTTCCATCAGCAGATGGGCAAGGCGGAAATGCTCAAAAAGTCCATCGAAATGCTGCGGCTTGTCGGCATCCCGGAGCCGGAACACGTCATCAACGATTATCCAAACCAGCTCTCCGGCGGTATGCGCCAGCGCGTTATGATTGCCATGGCGCTGGCGTGCAACCCGAAAATCCTGATTGCGGACGAACCAACGACCGCGCTGGACGTGACGATTCAGGCGCAGATTATGCGCCTGCTGAAGCAATTGCAGGAGAAGATGGGCACATCCATCATTCTTATCACGCATGACCTCGGTATTGTGGCGCAGATTGCCAAGCACGTTATGGTCATGTACTGCGGACAGGCGGTGGAGTACAGCGATGTGCGCTCCATCTACAAGAATCCGCTGCACCCCTACACGGCTGGTCTGCTGCGCTCGATTCCGAAGCTGACGGATGACGACATGGAGGAACTGCCCAGCATTCCCGGCATGGTGCCGTCGCCCAGTGAGAAGCTGCAGGGCTGCCGGTTCGCGCCGCGGTGCGAGAAGTGCGGCGCACGCTGCAAGAAGGAAATGCCGGACTTGGTGACGCTCGAAGACGGGCGCAAGGTGCGGTGCTTCCTGTACGAAGGAGGCGTTGAGGGATGAGCGAGAACGAAAAGAAGAAGCTGCTGGAAATCAAGGACCTGAAAATCTATTATCCCATCAAGGGCAAGCGCGACGCGGAGGGCAGACCCGCGTACGTCAAGGCGGTAGACGGCGTGACGTTCGACGTGTACGAGAACGAGACGTTCGGTCTGGTCGGCGAAAGCGGCTGCGGCAAATCCACAACAGGGCGCACGGTCGTCCGGCTGAACAAGCCTACGGCGGGCAGCGTCACCTTCGAGGGGCATGACCTGTTCGCGAAGATGAACCGTCAGCAGAACATGGATTTGACCCAGAAAATTCAGATTATCTACCAAGACCCGTATTCCTCTCTTGACCCGCGCTTCACGGTCGGACGCTGCATCGAGGAGCCGCTGATTGTCCACCACATGGGCAACAAGGAGGAGCGCCGCGCCCGCGTGCTGCAGCTCATGCACGACGTCGGCCTGCGCGAAGAGGTCTACACGCGCTATCCGCACGAGTTTTCCGGCGGTCAGCGGCAGCGCATCGGCGTTGCGCGCGCATTGGCGCTTGACCCGAAGCTGGTTGTCTGCGACGAGCCGGTCAGCGCGCTGGACGTGTCGATTCAGGCGCAGATTCTGAATCTGATGCGCGAATTGCAGCGGAAATATCAGCTGACGTACATCTTCATTTCGCACAACCTGAGCGTCGTCAAACACATCTGCGACCGCATTGCTGTGATGTATCTGGGCAATATCGTCGAAATTGCGCCGAAGAAGGAACTGTTCGACAACCCGCTGCATCCGTACACGAAGGCGCTGCTGGGGGCGATTCCGATTCCCGACCCGGACATCCCCGCGATGCAGGACATGCTGGAAGGCGATGTACCGAGTCCCATCAACCCGCCGAAGGGCTGCTGCTTCCACACGCGCTGCCACGGCTGCTGCAAGGAATGCACCGCGCAGAAGCCGAAGCTGATCAATGTCGGCAATGACCACTGGGTGGCTTGTTGCAAGGTGTAAGCAGGGACGTGCCCCGAATAAACACGCGCACACAGCATGAAAATGCGCGCAACTCAATCGCGAAAAGGGTCAAGGGAGAAAGGTAGATTGTCAAGCAAGTGCAACACCGAAAAAGACCTCAAAAGGGGTGCG
>ENA-UOJL01000105-UOJL01000105.1-human-gut-metagenome-genome-assembly--contig:-P47-NODE-105-length-130722-cov-22.301170_pt1 | contig 130722 bp, 115 predicted proteins | sample MGYA00242347_ERZ723894 | MGnify/ENA metagenome assembly ERZ723894
CGTGCCCAAGATAGTTCGCTGGAAACGGCGCGTGAAAATAGGTAGTCGCCGACTTGAACAGAACGCTTCAGGATTTTTCCTGAGGCGTTTTTTGTTTCGTAAATTTGACGAAGTGCACTGAAATAACATTCGGATTCGTGTTCTATACAAAAGGAGGAATGTGCCGTGAAACGAAATTTTGTTATCGGAACAGCCGGAGTGCTCATAGCCGACATTCTTGCGATTTTAGTTTTATCTCATTATCAGCAGACTTCCGCTGTTCGTCCGCAGAATAAATTCGCTGCTCAAATTCTGCAATTCCACAGCACTGTAGATGCAGACGAAGACGGCATTGATGACCAGACCGATGTAAGGTCTTTTTCGCCCGCAATGCCATTCCCCTGACCACCGACGTTTCAGATGTGGAGCAGTGGCAGGGCGGTGACATCGTGATCTTTGAAAAGCATATCGGCATCGTTTCTGACCGGCGGAACTGGGACGGTGTGCCCTATGTGATCCATCATAACGATCCGTGGCAGACTGCTTACGAACAGGACATTCTGGAAAAGCGAACGGACATTGTGGGACATTACCGTATCTCCCAATAACGGCATAAAAAGCGGCTCCACCGCGCTGGGAAAACCAGCGTAAGCGGGGCCGCTGTGTTTATGTCGGAATATCAGTGCGCGTTTGTTGCACTTTTGCACGGGTTCCGGTATAATGAAAGAAACTACCGCGAGGGAGATGAAACGATGGACTGGGTCATGTGTCCGCTGCCAATGGCAGTGTGCTTTGTGGGCGTTCTTTTTTCGGTGAAAGTGAGCAAAAAGCACAAGCGCATTCTGGCGGCTGCCGGGGTGATGCTGTTTCTGTGCGTGACATTCGGCTCCCTTGCAGTGTACCGGGTGCAGAAGATCACCAAGCCCATCCGGGAAAGCGATACGCTTGCCGTGGCGGAAATGAACCTGAATTCGTTCCGGGGCGATGTGGAGATGAACGATCTCCAGACCGATGCGTCGACGGAGCTGTATCAGGCGCTCGAAGAATATCTAGGAAAGAAACTCTACCTGCCCTGCATCAATCAGGATGCCTTCGATGCGGGTGGGCAGGATGTGGTCCTTCAATTCGGCAGCGACGACGAGGCGAAGGTCTGGCTTGCGTTTTATGCGGACAGCCGAATCTGTTTGGTCAACGGGAAAAAGGCATACGTTTTTCCGGGAGGAAAGGCAGTTTATCAGGAAATCGAGGAAATTCTAGCGTCAGTCAGCACCTATACGGCGGTTACCGTCACTGCAATTGACGAGAAAAATGATTTTCTGATGGCGGAAGAAAAAAACGGGAAGCTATATGCGTTCCACAAGGTTTCGGAAAAGCTGCGGACAAAAAGTGGAAAGCAAGCAAAGCTGGAAGACCTTGCGGTAGGGGATGAACTTACGGTGTTGTCGGATGGCAGGGTGTTGCTGAGTGACCCGTATCAAATTGAAAATATCTATCAGATTTATACATAAGGCTTCCTTCCGCTGCCCCTGCAAAAGAGGCGGCGGATTTTTTCTGCAAAAGCCTTGCATCCCGCCCGCCGGTGCGGTATGCTTAACCAATAGAGCATTGCAGAGGGAGGGAGACCCCGGATGGACATGGAAGAGATCCGCTACCTGTTGGGCGGCACGGTATTCGCGCGGGCCAAGGCCTACACGGACCGGATACAGGATCTGAACTGCGAAGTGGCCGGGAACGGCGTGCGCCACCTGAGCGCTGACGTGCGCGGCGGCGGGCGGAGCCTGTACCAGACCCAGGTCTGGCTGCGGGAAAACGGCAGCTTTGTCAGCGCCAGCTGCTCCTGCCCTTACAACGAAAACGGCGAGGGGCCCTGCTGCAAGCACATCGGCGCGCTGCTGATGTGGGACAGCGAGAGTCAGGGCCTTTCCGGCAGAACGCCGCAGAAGCCCTCGGAGAGCCCGGAGAGCATCCCGGGCGTGGTGCGGGGCACGGCCAATCTGCAAACGCCCCAGCCGGAGGAGCCGCCCCGCAGGGACAGCTATGCCTCCAGCCTGGAAATGCTGTTCGGCAAGAAATGGCGGGGCGAGGAACCGGAATCCGACTACGAGGCACGGCGGCTGCTCCGGGCCTATCAGGAGGGAGCACTGGCCGAGGTGGACGGCGTGACCGGCCACGCGGAGCTGCGCCCCCACTCCGCAGAGCTGGAGCCGGAGCTGACCCTGCTGCCCGGGGAGCTGCCCTGGCTGCGGCTGCGCATCTCGGCAGACGGCGGGCGGCAGTATGTGGTAAAGAGCATCCCGGACCTGCTGCGGGCCGTGGAGAAGCACGGCTTCATCAGTTACGGCAAGGCGCTGGAATTCCAGCACAGCTGGGAGGCCTTTGCCCCGGAGGCACAGCAGCTGCTCCGCCTGCTGCGGCGGCAGCTCAGCGCAAAGGAAGGAGCCGAGGCGGCCCTGCGCAGCTACGGCAATGCGCCCCGCAGCGGGCCTGCCGGGGGCATCCCGCTGAACGGCGAGATCTTTGACGGTCTGGTGGCCCTCTATGCCCCCACTGGCAATCTGGGCGGCTACACCCTCAAGACCGGCATCCCGGCCCTGACCATGCGGGTGGAAAAGCGCCGGGGCGGCGTGGAGGTGTCCGTGACCCCCGCGTTGGGATGGAAAACGGGTTTAGACAACGACTATTTATACAGTGAGGATACGATTTGGCAGCTGGACCGGGCCGAAAGCGCCCGGATGCGGCCCGCCCTTGAGGCACTGTGCGGCAAGAGCCTGTTCTTTACCACCGGGGATGCCACCGCCTTTTGCAGCTACGTCCTGCCGGAGCTGGGCAGCAGGGTGACCATTGAGGACCCCGAACGCCTGCTGCTGAATCAGATCCCGCTGGAGCCGGTGGTGCAGTTTTATCTCGACGCGCCCACGCGGGAAACGGTGCGGGCACACCTTGAATTTTTGTACGGCGAGGACCGCGTCACACCGGAGGAACCGGGGCCTGCCGGTCTGCTGCGGGATGCCCGCGCCGAACAGCGGGCCGGGCGGCTGCTGGGGCGGTACCTGGAGCCGGGGCCGGACACCATGGGCAACGGCCTTGCCGCCCACTACGATGCCTATGAGGAGGATGAAGTCTACCGCTTCCTCGATGAGGGCATCCCGGCCCTGCTGGCTGAGGGCGAGGTCTACCTGACCGATGCCTTCCGCAGTATGCAGGCCGCACCGCCGAAGATCTCGGTGGGGGTGTCGGTGCACGGCAGCGTGCTCGACCTGGAGGTGGACACGGGGGAGTTCCCGGTGGGAGAGCTGAAAGCCCTGCTGAGATCGCTCCACCAGAAAAAGCGCTACCACCGCCTGCGCGATGGCCGTCTGCTCCGGCTGGACGATTCCATGGAGGTGCTGGACGAGCTGAACGAGACGCTGGAGCTTTCCGGGGCCAAACTGGGCCAGGCCCACGCCCGGCTGCCCCTGTACCGGGCCCCCAGTCTGGACTGGGCGCTTTCGGGGCAGAACGGCATCCGCTTCAACCGGGACGATGCCTTCCGCCAGCTCAGCCGGAGCTTCCACGCGGTAAAGGACAGCGAGTATACACCGCCCGCGTCTCTACAAAAAGTTTTGCGAAAATACCAGCGGGACGGCTACCGCTGGCTCCGCACGCTGGATGGCTACGGCATGGGCGGCATCCTTGCGGATGATATGGGTCTGGGCAAGACGGTGCAGGTGCTCAGCTATCTGCTGGCCCTCCGGGAGCAGGGCGGGAATTCCATGCCCAGCCTCATCGTCTGCCCGGCCTCGCTGGTGCTGAACTGGGCCGAGGAATGCCAGAAGTTCACGCCGGAGCTGAACTGCGTTGTGGTGGACGGGGATGCCGCCCACCGGGCCCAGCTGGCCGAGCAGTGGGACGGGGCCGACGTGGTGGTGACCAGCTACGACCTGCTCCGCCGCGACGAGACCCTGTACGAGAACCAGAAATTCTACGCCTGCATCCTGGACGAGGCCCAGGCCATCAAGAACCACACCACCCAGAAATACAAGGCGGTGTGCGGGGTGAACAGCCGTGTCCGCTTTGCGCTGACCGGCACCCCCGTGGAGAACCGCCTGGGTGAGCTGTGGAGCATCTTCTCCTTCCTGATGCCGGGCTACCTGCCGCCCTACAAGAGCTTCTGCAGCCGGTTTGAAAAGCCCATCACGCAGGAAAATGACCCGGCGGCGGTGCGGCGGCTGAACCAGCTCACCGGGCCGTTCATCCTGCGCCGGATGAAGTCCGAGGTGCTGAAGGAGCTGCCCCCCAAAACAGAGAATGTCTACCGCATCGAGCTGGAGGAGGAACAGCGCAAGCTCTACCTTGCCGCCGTGGTGGATGCCCGGGAGAAGCTGCGGGCCGCCAAGCCCGAGGATAAGATGGCGGTGTTCGCCGTCCTCATGCGGCTGCGGGAGATCTGCTGCGACCCCCGGCTCATTGCCGACAACTGGACAGGCGGCAGCGCCAAGCTGGATGCCTGCATCGAGCTGGTCACCAGTGCCGTGGAGAGTGGGCACCGCATCCTGCTGTTCAGCCAGTTCACCTCCATGCTTGAGCTGCTGGCCAAGCGGCTGGACGCGGAGGGTGTGAGCCACTTCACCCTGCAGGGCTCCACCCCCAAGCCGGTGCGTGCCGAGCTGGTGCGCCGCTTCAATGCCGGGGAAGCCAGCGTATTCCTGATCTCGCTGCGGGCCGGCGGCACCGGCCTGAACCTGACCGCGGCCGACATCGTCATCCACTACGACCCGTGGTGGAACGTGGCGGCCCAGAATCAGGCCACCGACCGTGCCTACCGCATCGGCCAGCAGAACCCGGTGCAGGTGTACAAGCTCATCGCCCAGGACACCATTGAGGAAAAGATCGTGGAGCTGCAGCAGGCCAAGCAGGATCTGGCCGAGACCGTCACCGGCAGCGCGGATGGTGCCATCCTGCGCATGAAGCCGGAGGAGCTGCTGAATTTGTTGGAGGGAACCGAATGATGCAATACGCCATATTTGCCCGGCCTGTCGTGACCATTTATGACCTGCCCCAGACCACCAAACAGAGCGAGGCGGGCCTTGTTTCCACCATCGGGGACGAGGGCCTGTACGGTCAGGCCTGTCAGGTGCGCACCGCCCCCGGCGGCGTGACTGCCGAGGGAGTGCCCCTCTCCCCGGAGGTGGCCGAGGTGGTCACCTTTTACGGCTACCACGGCTTTGTCCGGCGGGATGCGCTGAAATTTGTCAGCGAGGATGCGCTGCGGGACTATCTGCCTCAGCCGCTGGTGCTGGTGGGCCGTGCCACCGATGTGCTCAGCCTGCCCAAGGTGCAGGGGGTGCGGATGCTGGAGCTGGAGCGGGGCTGCCTGCTCTGCCGCCTGCCCGAACCGCCCGAGGAAGCCTTGGCCCACACCGGCTGGGCCAAGGTGGCCCTGCTGGATGGCCGCACCGGCTATGTCCGGGACGTGGCGCTGGAACCGGTGCGGTTTGAGATGACCGCCGTGTTCTCCCAGCGGGAGGGGCTGGCCTTTGATGACGCGCTGGCCGAGGCCCGGAATATTACCGCCGGGGAGCTGGTGCCGCAGGCACTGCAGGCGTGGTACGATGGCAGCGAGGAAGCGTTCCGGGATGCCGTCTGCGCGCAGGCAAAAAAGTATCTGGGCACCGAGTACCGCTGGGGCGGCAAATCGGGCCGGGGCATTGATTGTTCCGGCCTTGTTAGCAGCGCCTATATGCAGTGCGGCGTGCTCATCTACCGGGATGCCAGGATCGTGGAGGGCTGGCCCATGCACCAGATCCCCTTTGCAGACAAAAAGCGGGGCGATGCCCTTTATTTCCCCGGCCATATCGCCCTTTACCTTGGCGAGGGCCGCTATATCCACTCCACCGGCGCGTCCGCCAGCGGCGGCGTGGTCATCAACAGCCTTGACCCCGCCGACCCGCTGTACCGGGAAGATCTGGTCAAGAGCCTGTATGCGGTGGGGAGTGTGTTCTGATAAAGTAACTCACCCTCTCCGTCATCCCTGCGGGATGCCACCTCTCCCAAAGGGAGAGGCACTGGCAATTCCCCCGCAAGGTTTCGGGAAACCGCCAGAGGCTCCCCCTTTGGGGGAGCTGGCAAAGCCGTCAGGCTTTGACTGAGAGGGCGAGGATGTTATAGGAGGAAGAACAATCCATGAAAGTCTTTGATCTACATTGTGACACCCTGAGCGAGCTGCGGCGCGCGGAGATGCGGGGCGACGGGCAGACCTTTGCCCGCAACAACGGCCACATCGATCTGGAAAAGCTGGAGAAGGGCGACTACATGCTCCAGTGTTTTGCCGCCTTTGTGAATCTGGCCGACCCCACCCCGGGCGCGGACCCGCTGGTGACGGCGCTGGAGGAGATCGATGTGTTCAAGCGGATGATGGAGCGGTATTCCGACAGGATCGCCCCTGTCTACCGCCCCGAGGATATCCGCAAAAACGCCGAGGCGGGCAAGATCAGCGGAATGCTGACCATTGAGGAGGCCGGCTGCTGCAAGGGCAGTCTGGGCGTGCTGCGCCGGATGTACGAGCTGGGCGTGCGGATGATGACCCTGACCTGGAACCACGAAAACGAGCTGGCCAGCCCCAACGTGGTGCCCGGCAACGGCCCCATCTGGCCCTGTATGCCCAACACCGAGACCGGCCTGAAGGAGAAGGGCTTCGAGTTCCTGGCCGAGATGGAGCGCCTGCACATCATTGCCGATGTGAGCCACCTGTCCGATAAAGGATTCTGGGACATTGCGGAGCACAGCACCCGCCCCTTTGCGGCCAGCCACTCCAACTGCCGCGCCCTGGCCCCCCACTGCCGCAACCTGACCGATGAGATGATCCGGGTCATGGCGGAAAAAGGCGGTCTGGTGGGCCTGAACTACTGCGCGGGCTTTCTGGATGACCAGCCCAGCCCCGACCTGTGCCGCAGCACCACGGCCCTGATGGCCAAACACGCCGCCCATTTCAAGCAGGTGGGCGGCATTGAGATCATCGGTCTGGGCAGTGACTTTGACGGCATCGGCGGCAAGCTGGAACTGAGCGACTGCTCCAAAATGCCCCTGCTGGCCGATGCCCTGCGGAAAGAGGGCTTCACCGAGGATGAGGTGGAAGCCATCTTCTTCCGCAACGCACAGCGTTTCTTTGAAAACAACCTGTAATCACCGTTAGTATCTCAAATTTCGTCAATTTCGGCCAATTCGTCATTGAGGATATCATTTGGTGACGAAAATGACGAAAGTGACGAAAATAATGTCTTAACGGTAAGGATAAAGCATAACGGAAAGTATACAAAAGTTGAGGGATTCCAGATGGATCAGAATATGACATTGGAAAAGCGCATTGCCGCCGAGCTCTATTCCTATCAGGGCAGGATGAGCGTTTTTGTGGACGACCTGCGCGGCAGCACGGTGGAGATCGGTGCCGACGAGGAGTTCGAGACGGCCTCCACCATCAAGGCGTTCATTCTGGCGGTGCTGTATCTGCAGGCCAGCCGGGGCAGGGCTGACCTGGAGGAGGAAATCACCTACGAGGCCAGCCAGTTCGTGGACGGCTCCGGGATGCTCCGGGCCCTGGGCGTGGGGGCAAAGCTCAAGGTGAAGGACACCGCCACCATGATGATCATCTGCTCGGACAACATCGCTACCAATATGATCATCGATTACCTGGGGCTGGACACCATCAATGCCTGCATCCGGGAATTGGGCTTTGGGCACACCGTCCTGCACAACCCCCTCCACTTTGACCGCTACGACAAGCTGGGCACTACCACGCCCCGGGACTACGCCGCCCTGTTTGCGCAGGTGGCAAAGGGTACGCTGGTCAGCAAAGAAGCCAGCGCCGCCATGCTGGGCATCTTCCGCCAGCAGCACTACAACACCATGCTGACCCACGATTTCCCCCAGTTCTATCTGGACTGCGAGGAGACCGGCGAGCCGGAGCTTATCTGGGTGGCCAGCAAGAGCGGCAGCATGAACGCCTGCCGCAACGACGGCGGCATCATCCACACCCCCTACGGCGAGTATGTGATCGTTCTGATGAACAAGGAGTTCCATGACATCATCGAGTACAACGACCACCCCGCCATGGTCTATGGTGCCCGGGTGTCCCGGATGATCCTGGATCAGATCCTGGCCTGCGAGGGAAAGCTGTATCTGAAGTAAACCTCTTGGGCGCTTCGCGCCAGGTTCACGCTGCGGTGACGGAGAGGTTTCGCAAAGAAGTACATAAGGAGTAGGAAAGTAGAACGAATGGAAATTACATTATCATTGCCAATGCTGCTGTTTCTGATGCTGATGACCGGGTTTGCGGGCTTTGTGGACTCGGCGGCGGGCGGCGGCGGCCTGATCAGCCTGCCCGCCTACCTGTTTGCGGGCCTGCCGGTGCATTACACCTACGGCACCAATAAATTCAGCGCGGCTTGCGGCACCACCTTTGCCACGGCGCAGTTCTTCCAGAAGGGAGCCATGAACATCCGGGTCGGCCTGCTGGCGGCTGTGGGCAGCTTTGTGGGCAGCGCACTGGGCTCCCACATCGTGCTCCTGCTCAGCGATCAGGTGCTGCGCACCATGATGCTCATCATCCTGCCGGTGGCAGCGGTGCTCATCCTCTGGCGGCGGGACCTGCCCGACGAGAACCGGGACGACGGCACCCTGAACGCCAAAAAGGCGGTGCTGGCCCTTGCCATCGGGCTGGGCATCGGCCTGTACGACGGCATCTTTGGCCCGGGCACCGGCACCTTTGCCATCATTGCCTTTACCACCCTGATGGGCTTTGACCTGCGCACGGCGGGCGGCAACGCCAAGGTGCTCAACCTCGCCAGCAACTACGCCAGCCTGGTAACGTATCTTTCCAGCGGGCTGGTGGTGTTCTCCATCGGCATCCCCTGTGCCATCAGCGGCATTGTGGGCAACCTGCTGGGCTCCCACTTCGCCCTCAAGAACGGCGCAAAGTTCATCCGCCCCATGATGCTTGTGGTGCTGGTGCTCCTGCTGGGCAAGATCGTTTCGGACGCGGTGCTGTAATGAACGGATCTTCGGCAAAAAACAATTGACGTTTGCAGGAGAATGGACTATAATAGGGCCAGAGGCCCGCAGAAAAAACGAGCGCTGAGGATGATGTTATGAAGATCCGCTACTCGAAGAACGCCATGAAGTTCCTGAATAAGCTGGACAAAAGGTCCGTGCTTCGCATCGTTGCAGGCATTGAGGGGCTGACCCTGAAACCGCCAGCAGGTGATATCAAGGTGATGCAGGGACTGAAGGATGGAACAATGCGGCTCCGGGTCGGAAGCTGGCGCGTGCTTTACCGGTACGGAGAGGAAAACGCGCTGGAGATTCTATTGGTGCTGGATATCGGGAATCGTGGCGATATCTATAAATAAGGAGGTGGCAGGATGTCTGAAATTGCAATGAATGCAGCACACATGATCGATATGCTGCCGGACCCGGACAAGAACCTTGCCTACGAGCTGATCAAAAAGCTGGTGCTGGCATGGGACCCGGATTTCACCAAGCTGACCACAGAGGAAGCAAAGCAGCTGGAGGAAGCGAAGGACAGCGGCTTTGTAGATGCCGAAGAGATCGACTGGTCGAAGATCGGACACGAATGAACCAACAAAAAAGAGGAACTGCCGGGAAAGCAGTTCCTCTTTTTGATTGGGTAAGATCAGAAGGTGAAGCCCTCATCGAGGAAGGCCAGGCCGAACGCGCCGGGGCCGGCGTGGGTGCCGATGACACAGCCGATCTGGCGCACAAGGGCCTCGTTCCGGCCCAGATTCTCCTGCAGGTAGGTCTGGATGGGCTGCACCTCGCGGGGGGCGAGGGTGTAACCGGCCAGCGCGTTGGCGCAGGTGCTGATGCCGCCCAGCTCCTCAATCTTCTTGAACAGGGCAACGTAAGCGCCGGGCAGGCCCCGGGCCTTGCCCGCCATAACGACCTTGCCCTCCTTGATGGTGATGAGGGGCTTGATGCCCAGCATCCCACCGGCCACGGCCACGGCGGCGGGCAGGCGGCCGCCCTTGCGCAGATACTTCAGGTCGTCGATGACAGCCACCAGATGCAGATGCTCCTTGGCGTGCTCAAGGGTGGCGGCGATCTGCCCGGCAGTCTTTCCGGCATCCCGCAGCTGAACAGCCAGCCGCACCAGCAGGCTCTCGCCCAGGCAGACGTTCTCGGAATCCACAAAGAGGACATTGTCCACATTGGCCATGTCTGCGGCCAGCCGGGCGCACTGGCAGGTGCCGGACAGCTCATGGGAGAGGAAGATGCCCACCACTTCGTCCCCGGCGGCAGCCGCCTCAAGGAAGAAGCGCTGGAACAGCTCGGGGCTGGGCTGGCTGGTAGTGGGCAGCTTGTGGCAGCGGGCCATCACGCCGTAATACACGGTGGGGGTCATGTCCACGCCGTCCCGGAGCACGGTGCCGTCCTCCAGGGTGACGTTCAGGGGGATGACGGTAACGCCCAGCTGCTCGGCTTCAGCGGGCAGGATGTCGGATGCGGAATCGGTAAGAATGCGGATCATAGTAATACCTCCAACGGGGCCAAGAACGGATAACCCGACCAAATCAATCAAAAAGTCGTATAGGAATATACCAGAGACGACGGGAAATGTCAATTGTTTGAATCAATATTTCTTCGTATTTTCGCAATTCCGCTCCGTTTTCTTGCACAAACGGGCCGAAACATGATACAATGGGCATCAGGCATTGCGGGGAGGTGCGCTGTGCGCCCGAAGCAGCGGAACAGCGCACCCCCAAACGGAGAGGGGACGGGGAAGATGTCAGAGCGGAACCGCCGCCTGCGGGCGGCAGGCATCGCAGCACTGGCCTGGGCCGGGCTGGCGGCGGTCTGGTGTGTGCTGGTCCCCGGCGGGGCGGCAGAGCTGCCGCAGGGCGTGCCCGGCATGCTGCGCAGCCTGCTGGTGCTGCCGCTGGCCGAGGAGCTGGTGTTCCGGGGGGCGCTGCTGCGCCTGCTGCGGCCGCTGGGGGAGCATCCGGCAAACCTCTGCCAGGCTGTGCTCTTTGCGGCCCTGCACGGAACGCTGACCGAAAAGTGCTACGCGCTGGGCATGGGGCTCATTTTCGGGTGGGCCGCAGAGCAGACCGACAGTCCTGCACCCGGGGTGGTGCTGCATATCCTGAACAATGGGCTGGTGCTGGCCCGGGCGCTGGCAGAAAGGGGAATGGGATGACCGACTATGAGCTGATGGGCGCGGCGCTGGAGGAGGCCGCACGGGCCGCCGCGCTGGGCGAAGTGCCCGTGGGCGCGGTGGTGGCCCGGAACGGCGAGATCATCGCCGCCGCCCACAACACCCGCGAGACCGAGAAAAACGCCCTCCACCACGCCGAGCTGCTGGCCATTGACGCGGCCTGCAAAAAGCTGGGCGGCTGGCGGCTGTGGCAGTGTGAGCTGTTCGTTACGCTGGAGCCCTGCCCCATGTGCAGCGGCGGCATCATCAACAGCCGGATCAGGCGGGTGGTGTACGGCGCGGCGGATACCAAGGCCGGGTGCTGCGGCAGCGTGACCGACCTGTTCGCCCTGCCCTTCAACCACCATCCGGTGGTGGAACGCGGCCTGCGGGCGGAGGAGGCGCAGGCGCTGCTGCAGGCGTTTTTCCTCCGGCTGCGGGAGCAGCGGGCCGCAAAGCCCCGCTGGAAACCGCCCGTGACCCCCTGAGAACGTGAAAAAAAGTGGGAACTGCGTGAAAAGACGGCGGTTCCCACTTTCTTTTTTCGTCGAATTGTGTTATATTATTTAATGGTAACTTGTCGAAACCACTCGCACAGACCAGCGGGCTCGCCGCAGGACCGGCCTTGACCGGAAAGAGGAGCAGAGCGCAGCCCATGGGTGCGGTGGAGGGCGGGACCTTCCTGCCTGCGGGATTTTTTGCAGGCAGAGAACAAACGGCAGGAGGGCTGACTCTTGTACGATGATGAATTTGAACTGACCTTTGACCTGAGCGATGAGGACGAGGCATCCCGGGCCCCTGAGCCGGAACAGGAACCGGTGCAGGAAGCTGTGCCGGAACCGGCCGCGGAAACGGAACCGCCGGTGGAGCCTGTGCCGGGACCGGCAGTCCCTGCAGCCAACGGGCGCTGCGTGCTGATCTCGGGCGGCGACCGGGGCATCGGAGCCGCGGCGGCCCGCGCCTTCTGGCAGGCGGGCTACCGGGTGGCGGTGCTCTACCACACCCACGCCGAGGAGGCGGCGGCGCTGGAAAAGGCGCTGCCGGGCCTGCTGGCGGTCCAGTGCGACGTGGCCTCCCGTGCCAGCTGTGAGGTGGCGTTCCACACCGTGGAGCAGGCCGTGGGCCATGTGGATGTGCTGGTGAGCAACGCGGGCATTGCCCAGCAGAAGCTGTTCACCGATATCACCCCGGAGGAGTGGCAGCACATGCTGGACGTGAACCTGAGCGGCGCGTTCCACCTGTGCCAGCTGGCCCTGCCGGGCATGATCCGCCGCAAGGCGGGCCGCATCCTGACCGTGAGCAGCATGTGGGGCCAGACCGGCGGCAGCTGCGAGGTGCATTACTCCGCTGCCAAGGCGGGCCTGATCGGCCTGACCAAGGCCCTTGCCAAAGAGGAGGGGCCCAGCGGCATCACCGTGAACTGCGTGGCTCCGGGTGTCATCGACACCGATATGATGGCGGCCTTTACGGCAGAGGATAAGGCTGCGCTGGCCGAGGAGACCCCCGTGGGCCGCCTGGGCAGCGCGGACGAGGTGGCGCAGCTGCTGGTGTTCCTGGCAGGCGAAAGCGCCGGTTACATCACCGGGCAGGTGTTTGGTGTGAACGGCGGCCTGGTGATTTGAACCACCCCGCAGCGGCAAAACTTATGATACGATATCACTTACGGCGCAGCCAGCGCCGCGGTGAAAAGGAGAGAGCGAAATGGGCATGACTTTGAAGGAACTGTTGACGAAGGGCGAAGGCACCCTGACGGCGGGCGAGGCCAAGACACTGGCTTCCCAGTGCCGGATGGATGTGGAAACGCTTTACACGCTTCTGGAGGAGCGCGGCATCAAAATTCTGGATGACGAGGCCGACGGTGACACCAGCCTGGATGTGGAAGGCATCATGGCAGAGGTGGAAAGTGCCGAGGCAAACAGCGATGAGCTGGGCCTGGGCGATGAAAATGAGGACGACCCGGCAGAGGAGAACCCCGCAGACCTGAAGGCTGCCATGGATGAGCTGCTGGATGACCCTGTGAAGAACTACCTCAAGCAGATCGGCCAGATCCCGCTGCTGAGCGCGGAGCAGGAAGTGGACCTGAGCAAGCGCATCCACGCCGGTGCCGAGGCTGCCCACATCCTTCAGGCCGACCGCCAGAAGTACGGTGCGCCTGAGTACATCAAAAAGAACAGCGCCCGCTTCTCGTTCGAGGAGGATGAGAACAGCCGGAGCTATACCGAGGATCTGGATGAGGACGGCAACACCAAGTCCAGCGAGGACGACGAGGAAAAGGCTGCCGAAGAGGAGGCCATGGAGGCCGTGGAGAACGGCCCCCTGACGGAGGAGCGCCGCCAGGAGCTGCTCAAGATCCGCCGCGACGGCCTGAACGCCCGCCGCAGCCTGAGCGAGGCCAACCTGCGTCTGGTGGTCTCCATCGCCAAGAAGCATGTCGGCCACAACCTGGCGTTCCTGGACCTGATCCAGGAGGGCAACATCGGCCTGATCAAGGCCGCCGAGAAGTTTGACTGTGACCGTGGCTTCCGCTTCTCCACCTACGCCACCTGGTGGATCCGTCAGGCCATCACCCGCGCCATTGCGGATCAGGCCCGCACCATCCGCATCCCGGTGCACATGGTTGAGACCATCAACCGGATGCGTCAGGCCACCAACCAGCTGGTCTACCAGAACGGCCACGAGCCCACCCCCGAGGAGCTGGCAAAGGCCATGGATATGAGCGTGGAGCGCGTGCGCGAGATCCAGCGCATGGCGCAGGAACCCGCCAGCCTGGAAAGCCCCGTGGGCGAGGAAGAAGATTCCTCCCTGGGCGATTTCGTGGCCGACGAGAACGCCGAGGCTCCCGGCAAGGCAGCGGACCGCGCCATGGTGGCCCAGCAGATCAATCAGGCCCTCAAGAGCCTGACCCCTCGTGAGGAAAAGGTCATCCGCCTGCGCTTTGGTCTGGACGATGGCCGCCCCCGCACGCTGGAGGAGGTGGGCCGCGACTTCGGTGTCACCCGTGAGCGTGTCCGCCAGATCGAGGCCAAGGCCATCCGCAAGCTGCACAGCCGCAAGTGCCTGGCCCTGCTGAACGGCCTGATCGAGTGATCCTGAACTTACCGCTATGAGAAAGAGCCCCCGCCGGTCTATTCCGGCGGGGGCTTTTTTGGTGGTGTACAGGTCAGCAGCTGCGCAGCAGAAAGGCCATATAGAGGGGAAGGGTCAGGAGCGGCCCGGTTTTCCCGATATTATAGTCTCCGAGCTTGATCGCATGGGATACATGATATTTTTCAGGGTGGTTGAGGATCGTCTTTGTGCTTTTGACATTTCCAGAGCGGGCCTTTACCTCTACAAGGGTGCATTCCCCCTGATAACGGATCACAAAATCCACCTCGAGGCCGGAATCCTTGTGGAAATAGTAGAGCTTGCGTCCCATCTTGGTGAAGATATCGGCAATCAGGTTTTCAAAGATAGCACCTTTGTAGCCATAGAGGTCGCCTTGCAGGATGTCAAACTGCGTTCCGTCCTCCAGCATGCTGACGAACAGGCCGGTGTCGCACATATAGACCTTAAAGGTATCCTCTTCCGCGTTCCCATCCAGAGGCAGCTCGGTAATGGACAGATTGTGGCACCGTGTGATGATGCCAGCGTCCTCGATCCATTGCAGGCTTCCGGCATATTTTGCGGAGGTGGAGCCTTTTTTTACAACGGAATACTGAAATTTTTTGTTTTCCTTGGCAAGCTGGCGGGGAATGGACTGGAAACACTCCTTGATGCGGGACTTATCCTTTTTCTCTGCGTACTTTACCATGTCGTCCTCATAGGAACGAACGATGTCCCGCTGAATACGCAGGACCTCATCCATCTGCCTGCTGGTCACAAAGGTCTGGACAGCGTCCGGCATTCCTCCCACAACGGTATATTGGAGCAAAAGCTGCCGCATCCGGTTGTGCAGCGCTTCCGGCACAGGGGAACCGGAGTCCAGAGACCTTTGCAGCAGCGCAATGACAGGTTCGGCGATGTCATTGGCCCATAAGAATTCTTCAAAATCCAGTGGGTACATTTCAAGAACCGTCTCCGATCCGACAGGAACGGATCTCGGCTCCTTGCCGTAGCCCTTTACGCCCAACAGGGAGCCGGTGCCGATCACGTCATAGCGGCCGTCGATGCGGAAAAATTTCAGGGCCGTCCGGGCTTCCGGGCAATCCTGGATCTCGTCCAGGATCAGGATCGTCTGGCCCGGCTCAAAAACAGCATCCTTGCCAAGAAGGGCAGAGAGCATCATCACGATGTTGTCGATCTCCAAAGAACCGGAAAAGACAGAAGCATAATCCGGATTCTCGAAGAAGTTGAGGTACACTGTGTGTTTGTAATTCTTTCTGGCAAATTCCAATACAGAAAAGGTCTTGCCGCACTGACGGCAGCCCTTGATGATAAGCGGCTTCCGGCCGGGCGTGTTTTTCCATGCAAGCAGCTGGTCTGTGATCTTTCGCCTTAACATACCGTTTCACTCTCCCGAAAATAAATGATCCTGCATCTATTATAAAAGAAAAAGATAATTTTTTCAATGGACTTTTTGTGGTAACTGAAGCTTTTTCAAGCGACTTTTTAACAGAAGAAACAACTTTTTCAAATGACTTCTGCGCAGGAAAGTGGATCTGCCGCAGCGCGGTTATAATTCCTCTGCCCGCCCCATATATTCTTTTCAGAACAAAACGGGTGGGAGGGAACGGCATGTTTGTGGTAACGCTGAACAAGACGAGCTTGAAAAAGGTGGGGGCCGGTGCGCTCTGCTGTGCGCTGGTGATCTTCAGCGCCTTTCTGGGGCGGTACATCAGCACCCGCACGGTGGCGGCAGCGGCCGGGGTGAACCGGATCGAGAGCGCGCAGGACATCCAGACCTGGTTCACGGGCTATGGGCTGGATGTGGACGGCACGTCCATCACGGCGGATAAGGTCAAGATCCCCCGCAAGTGGGACGACAGCTTCTCGGCCTTCAACGGGGTGGTGCAGCAAAGCGGGATGGATCTTACCCGCTACAAAGGGAAAACCGTGGAAAAGTGGACCGCCCTGATCCCGGCGGCCAGCAGCGGAGAGACCAGCCGCTACGGTGTGCTGCTGGTCTACCGCAAAAAGGCTGTGGGGGCCTACCTGCTGGAAAAGCCGTCAGGCACGGTGATCGGCCTGAAGGATGCCCAGACCGCAATGGCGCAGGCTGAGCAGCAGGATGCCCAGCAGGTGTCCGGTGAGGATTACAGCGGCGACTGGGGAGAGCGCCATGATGAGGAGCTGGGCGCGGCCGGGCAGAGCCAGCAGACCAGCGGGGAGCCGGACTCCGTGGTGCCCGAGGAGGCGCAGTACACCGACCTGCCCCTGGATGCCGAGGGGTATCCTGTCGAATGAATCCGGTGGAAAAATGGGGGCAAAACTTCTGTTCAATAGCACCAAAATTTCTGGCTAAAAATCAGCAATATGGGATGATGAAAAAATAACGAAGCGGGTTTATAATAATAGTAGCATCCCGCAGCAAAATCGGCTGCGTCCGGAGTGGCAGGACCGTCCGGATCTGAAACGGGATGAAGTAAGGAGAAAATGATTATGAAGGAATTCCAGTATACTGTTAAGGATGCATGCGGCATCCACGCTCGTCCGGCCGGTCTGCTCGTGAAGGTGGCCAAGGGCTTTGCCAGCACCGCTACCCTGGAAAAGGACGGCAAGAGCTGCGACCTGCGCAAACTGATGGCTCTGATGGGCATGGGTGTCAAGCAGGGCGACACCGTGACCGTGAAGGTGGAGGGCGACGATGAGGCCGCCGCTGCCGAGGCCATTCAGAAGTTCCTGACCGAGAACGTCTGATCTTTGAATCTGCGGACAAAAGCCCTTGCGGGAGACCCTGCGGGGGCTTTTTCGCACTAAATTCTCAACAAAGGAGAGAGAACGATGCAGGTAGGAACCGGTAAAAGCATCCTGAACGGCATTGCCATCGGCAAGCTGAAAATTTACAAGAAAAAAGATACCGTGATCTCCACCGCCCAGGTCGCGGACACGGCGGCAGAGGAAGCCCGCTTTGAAGAGGCCCGGGCCAAGGCCATTGACCAGCAGACTGCCCTGTATGAAAAGGCACTGGCCGAGGCAGGCGAGGACATTGCCGAGGTGTTCAACATCCATGCCATGATGCTGGACGACGATGACTTTGTGGATGCCATCAAGGAGATCATCAACGGCCAGCACATGTGTGCGGAGTATGCCGTCAAGAAAGCGGGCGACAACCAGGCCGCCGTTTTTGCTGCCATGGACGACCCCTATTTACAGGCCCGCAGCGCCGATGTCATCGACATTGCCCAGGCCATGCTGGACATCCTGCAGGGCGTGGACAATGCCACCCTGCAGGGCACGGAGCCCAGCATTCTGGTGGCGGAGGACCTGGCACCCTCGGAGACGGTGCGGATGGACAAGAGCCTGCTGCTGGGCTTCATCACCCGGGAGGGCAGCTCCAACAGCCACACCGCCATCCTGGCCCGCAGCATGAACATCCCCGCCCTGATCCAGTGCAAGGAGATCCAGGAAGATTGGGACGGCAAAATGGCTGTGGTGGACGGCTACAACGCCTGCGTGTATGTGGACCCCACCCCCGATCTGCTGGAGAGCCTGAAAAAGCGCCAGCAGGAGGACCAGAAGAAGCTGGCCCTGCTGGCCGAGCTCAAGGGCAAGCCCAACACCACGCTGGACGGCAAGACCGTGCAGGTCTTTGCCAACATCGGCGGCATGAGCGATGTGGGCGCGGTCCAGCAGAACGACGCGGGCGGCGTGGGCCTGTTCCGCACCGAATTCGTCTACCTGAACTGCACGGATTACCCCACCGAGGAATACCAGTTCGAGGCCTACAAGCAGGTGCTGGAGAGCCTGGCTCCCAAAAAGGTGGTCGTGCGCACCTGTGATATCGGCGCGGACAAGACCGTGGACTACATGAAGCTCGACCACGAGGCAAACCCCGCGCTGGGCTACCGCGCCATCCGCATCTGCCTGACCCGCAAGGATTTCTTCAAGACCCAGCTGCGGGCCCTGCTGCGCGCTTCTGCCTACGGCAACATGAGCATTATGTTCCCCATGATCACCAGTCTGCGGGAGCTGCAGGATGCCAAGGCCGTGCTGGAGGAGTGCAAGGCAGAGCTGACCGCCGAGGGCAAGAAGTTCAGCGACAAGATCGAGGTGGGCACCATGATCGAGACCCCCGCCGCAGTTCTGGTGGCGGACGATCTGGCCCAGGAGTGCGATTTCTTCTCCATCGGCACCAACGACCTGACCCAGTATACCTGCGCGCTGGACCGCCAGAACGCCAAGCTGGAGCCATTCTTTGATCCCCACCACCCCGCTGTGCTGAAGGCCATCCGGATGACCATTGAGGCGGGCCACCGCCACGGCATCTGGGTGGGCATCTGCGGTGAGCTGGGCGCGGATACAGCCCTCACCGAGACCTTCCTGCGGATGGGCGTGGACGAGCTGTCCATGAATGCCAAGAGCATCCTGCCCGTGCGCAAGATCATCCGCGGTGTGGATCTGAGCAAGCCCTCTGCCAAGAATGTCTGAGTTCCCCTGACGGAACCGTAAAAGGGGCTGCTGCGGCGCTCTCTGCCAACCAAAGTGTTGGCAAAGGGGCGCGCGGCAGCTCTTTTTTGATTGCAACAAGAAGCAAATTCACAAAACTGCCGCCTGACAAGCCGCAGTTTCATGGGTGAACGCTTCACAACGGTAAAGCTGGGTGCTATACTATATCTAAGTCGTATTTTTTGAACGTACCTCTGGAGATGAAAGATAGATATGACGCAATTTCTGATCCGCCGGTTCATCCGGCATCCCAATGATCCCCAGGACCCCGCCACCCGCACGGCCTATGGCAACCTTGCCAGCGGTGTGGGCATGGCCTGCAACCTGCTGCTCTGCCTGGGCAAGCTGCTGGCAGGCACCCTGTTCGGCTCCATCGCCATCATGGCGGATGCTTTGAACAACCTCTCGGACGCTTCGTCCAACGTGGTCAGCCTCATCGGTTTCCGGCTGGCCGCCAAGGCCCCGGATGCCGAGCATCCCTACGGCCACGCCCGCTATGAATATCTGGCCGGTCTGGTGGTCAGCGTGACCATCCTGGGCATCGGCTTTTCCCTGCTCAAGGAGTCGGTGGTCAAGGTGTTCCACCCCACCCCCGTGGCGTTCAGCTGGCTGAGCGTGGGCGTGCTGGCCGCATCCATCCTCGTCAAGCTCTGGATGAGCGGCTTCAACCGCACCATCGGCCGCACCATCGGTTCTGAGACCCTGATGGCCACCGCCGCCGACAGCCGCAACGACGTGCTGACCACCGGCGCGGTGCTGATCTCCACCGTGGTCTGCAGTCTGACGGGCTGGGCGCGGCTGGACGGCATCATGGGCGTGGCCGTGGCAGCCTTCATCCTCTGGTCGGGCTGGGGGCTGGTCATGGACACCCTGAGCCCCCTGCTGGGCGAGAGCCCCAGCCCGGAGCTGGTGGAGCACATTGAGCAGACGGTCATGGGCTACCCCGGCGTGCTGGGGATGCACGACCTCATGGTGCACGATTACGGCCCGGGGCATCAGTTCGCCTCCCTCCACATCGAGTTCCCGGCAGAGACCGACCCGCTCAAGGCCCACGATGTCATCGACAACATTGAGAACGATTTTATAAAGCGGGACGGCCTGCAGGTGACCATCCACTATGACCCCATCGTCACCACCGATGCGGCGGTGGGCGTGCTGCGTACCCGCCTGATGGAAAAGGCCCGCCAGCTCGACCCCTGCCTTTCGATCCACGACCTGCGCATCGTGCCGGGTGATACCCATACGAATGTCCTGTTCGATCTGGAGTTCCCGGCGGGCTATACCGGGAACAAGGACGAGATGCTGGCCGCCATGTGCCAGTTCGTCCATGAGCAGGACCCGAAATACAGCTGTGTGGTGAAAGTAGAGCAGAGCTATGCGTCTGCTGCCCACGAAAAATAAATTTGTGTTTCAGAGGGGAAGGAACTTATGCTGAACGAGACTTACCGCGGGATGCTGGCCCACAAGAGCGTCATCCGCGAGACCTTTATGTACGGCAAGCAGCGCGCGGCCCAGATCGGCTACGAGAACGTGTTTGATTACTCGCTGGGCAACCCCAGCGTGCCCTGCCCGGAGCGGTTCACCGCCGCCATGCAGGAGCTGCTGACACAGGAGGACCCGGTGGCCCTGCATGGCTACTGCCCCAGCCAGGGCGACCCGGAGTTCCGCACCGCCGTGGCGGCCCACCTGAACAGGATCTTCGGCCTGCCCTATGCGCAGAAGGATATCTTTCCCACCACGGGCGCGGCGGGTGCCATTGCCCACGCTGTGCGCGCCGTGACCCGGCCCGGGGATGAGGTGCTGACCTTTGCCCCCTACTTCCCGGAGTACGGCCCCTATGTGGAGGGCACCGGTGCCCATCTCAGGGTGGTGCCGCCCCAGGCCCCGGCTTTCCAGCCCAATCTGGAGGCCTTTGAGCAGATGCTGACCGAAAAGGTCACCTGCGTCCTCATCAACACCCCCAATAACCCCACCGGTGTGGTCTACTCTGCCGACACCCTGACCCGGCTGGCGGAGATCCTGACCGAGAAGAGCCGGGCCTACGGCCACAACATCTTCCTTGTCAGCGATGAGCCCTACCGGGATATCGCCTTTGATGGCAGGGCTGTGCCCTACCCGGCGGCGTTCTACCCCCACACCCTGACCTGCTTCTCCTTCTCCAAGAGCCTGAGCCTGCCCGGCGAACGTCTGGGCTATGTGGCCGTCCGGCCCGGCTGCGAGGGCGAAGACGTGCTGGTGGACATGATGGCCCAGATCTCCCGCTTTACCGGCCACAACTGCCCGCCCAGCATCATCCAGCGCGCTGTGAGCCGCTGCCTGGATGTGACCAGCGACCTGAGCGTCTACGAGACCAATATGGATCTGCTTTACAACAAGCTGAAAGCGCTGGGCTTTGAGGTCGAGCGGCCCGGCGGCACCTTCTATCTCTTCCCCAAGGCGCTGGAGGAGGATGCCAACGCCTTCTGCCGCAGGGCCCGGGAATTTGACCTGCTGCTGGTGCCCAGCGATACCTTTGGCGTAACGGGCTATGTCCGCCTTGCCTACTGCATCGACACCGAAAAGGTAAAGCGCAGCCTGCCCGCGCTGGAAAAGCTGGCGGCCGCGTATCAATAAAGCCGAACCTCCCGGCAGAGCATCTGGCAGTGCCGCCGGGGGTTACAGTATTTTTTGAAACAGAGGAAAGGGAAACTGTTATGGAAAAGATCAAGATGACCACACCGCTGGTGGAGATGGATGGCGACGAGATGACCCGTGTGCTCTGGAAGATCATCAAGGAGGAGCTCATCCTGCCCTTTGTGGATCTGAAGACCGAGTACTACGATCTGGGCCTGCCCAACCGGGATGCCACCCAGGATCAGGTGACCATGGATGCCGCCCTTGCCAACAAGAAGTATGGCGTGGCGGTCAAGTGCGCCACCATCACCCCCAACGCCCAGCGCGTGGAGGAATACCACCTGCACCAGATGTGGAAGAGCCCCAACGGAACCATCCGCGCCGTGCTGGACGGCACCGTGTTCCGCGCGCCGATCATGATCGACAGCATCAAGCCGGTGGTCAAGAACTGGACAAAGCCCATCACCATTGCCCGCCACGCCTACGGCGACGTGTACAAGTGCACCGAGTTCCGCATCCCCGGCCCCGGCAGGGCGGAGCTGATCTACACCGGCGACGACGGCTCCCGGCAGGCCGCCACGGTCTACAACTTTGAGTGTGCCGGTGTTCTGCAGGGTCAGTACAACAAGGACACCTCCATCTACAGCTTTGCCCGCAGCTGCTTCAACTACGCGCTGGAAAGCAAACAGGATCTCTGGTTCGGTGCCAAGGACACCATTTCCAAGAAGTATGACCACACCTTCAAGGACATCTTCCAGGAGGTGTACGATGCTGAGTACCGGGAAAAGTTCGAGGCCGCAGGCATCACCTATTTCTACAGCCTGATCGATGACATCGTGGCCCGTGTCATCCGCAGCGAGGGCGGCTTTGTCTGGGCCTGCAAGAACTACGACGGCGACGTGATGAGCGATATGGTCTCCACCGCCTTTGGCTCGCTGGCCATGATGACCAGCGTTCTGGTCAGCCCGGACGGCAACTATGAGTACGAGGCCGCCCACGGCACCGTGACCCGCCACTACTACAAGTACCTCAAGGGCGAGGCCACCTCCACCAACCCCATGGCCACCATCTTTGCCTGGAGCGGTGCCCTGAAAAAGCGCGGCGAGCTGGACAGCCTGCCCGCGCTGGTCCGGTTTGGCGAGGCGCTGGAGGCCGCCAGCCTGCAGACCCTCAATGACGGCATTATGACCAAAGACCTCTGCGGCCTGGCGGAGGGCATCACCCCCACCCAGGTGAACAGCGAGGAATTCATCCAGGCCATCCGCACCCGGCTGGAAGCAAAACTGGCATAAGCGCTGCATCACGGCCCCTGCCCCGGAACCCCGGCGGCGGGGGCTTTTTGCGCCTATACAAGGCGGTTGGCCTGTGCTACAATGGGAGCAGAAAAGGCGGTGACAGTATGCAGCATCATCCTCTGCCCGAATACCCCCGCCCGGCCCTGCGGCGGGACAGCTACGAGAACCTGAACGGCCTGTGGCAGTACGCCATCACTGGCTCTGCGGGACTGCCCGCAAAGTGGGACGGCGACATTCTGGTGCCCTACTCCCCGGAGACGAAAGCCTCCGGCGTGGGGCGCACCCTGCAGCCCGGGGCGTGGCTCCACTACCACCGGAGCTTTGTGCCCCCGGCGGGCACCGGCGGGCGGGTGCTGCTCCACTTCGGGGCCGTGGACTATGCCTGCGCCGTGCAGGTCAACGGCCATCTGGTGGGGGGCCACCGGGGCGGCTACTGGCCCTTTGCGCTGGATATCACCGATGCGCTGAACCCTGCCGGCCATGACCGGCTCTGGGTGGCCGTGCAGGACCCCACCGGCACCGGCGTGCAGGCCCGGGGCAAGCAGACCCTCCGGCCCGGCGGGATGTTCTACCCGGCCCAGAGCGGCATCTGGCAGACCGTCTGGCTGGAGCGGGTGCCGGAAAACTACATCACGGAGCTGACCGTCACCTCGGACTATGATGCCCGCACCGTGACCGTGAAAGCCCATACTTCCCTGCCCGGCGGCGCGGCGAACCTGTGGGCCGTGGTGCGGGCCGGGGGCGTGACCATTGCCGAGGACTGGGGCAGCGACGAGGCCGACCGGGACGGTGCGGTGACCCTGCACATCCCGGAGGAGCATTTCTTCCCGTGGAGCCCGGACAGCCCGTTTTTGTATGACCTGACCGTGGGCACCACGCAGGGAGAGGAGGAGCAGCGCGACACCGTGCACAGCTACTTTGCCCTGCGCAAGTGGAGCTGTGCGCCGGATGCCCACGGGATCATGCGCTTCTGCCTGAACGGCAAGCCCATCCTGCTCAACGGCCTGCTGGATCAGGGCTACTGGCCCGAGGGCCTGTACACCCCGCCCAGCGATGGGGCAGTGGTGCGGGAACTGCAGACCATAAAAGAGCTGGGGTTCAACCTTCTGCGCAAGCACGCCAAGATCGAGCCGCAGCGCTGGTATTACCACTGCGATAAGCTGGGCCTCATCGTCTGGCAGGACATGGTGAACGGCGGCGGGCCCTACAAGCTCTGGTTCGTGACCTACCTGACCAACGTGTTCCAGCCGCTGCTCCGCCGCCTGCCCGATGCAAGGCCCCTCTGGGGCCTGCTGGGCCGCGAAACGGAAGCGGGCAGAGAAGAATATGCCCGGGAGCTGGAAGCCACGGTAAAGGCCCTGCAGTGCCACCCCTGCGTGGGCTGCTGGGTGCCCTTCAATGAGGGGTGGGGGCAGTTCGATGCCGCCGGGGCCGTGGAGGCCGTCCGCAGGCTGGACGATACCCGCCTTGTGGACGAGGCCAGCGGCTGGTACGATCAGGGCGGGGGAGATGTGGATTCCCTGCACAACTATTTCTACCCGCTCCGGGTCAGGCCCCGGAGCCGGGTGGTGGCCCTGAGCGAATACGGCGGCATTGCCTGGCCCATGCCCGGCCATGAGCCGCCCCGCAGGGCGTATGGCTACGGCACGGCAAAGAGCCGGGCCGAGCTGACCGCCCGCTGGAAAAAGCTGCAATTGGAAACGGTGCTCCCCCAGCTGAAAAAGGGGCTCTCGGCCCTGGTGTACACCCAGGTGAGCGATGTGGAGGACGAGGTGAACGGCCTGTTCACCTACGACCGCGCCGCCATCAAGCCCGACCCCGCCGCTGTGCGTGCCGTGAACCAGACGCTGGAAGCGGCGTTTGAGAAGATCGTAGAATAAAAAAGAAGGCTGTTACCCTGTAACTCCCTCAGTCACGGCTTCGCCGTGCCAGCTCCCTCTCGGAGGGAGCCTTGGCGTAACGGTGAACTGTGAAAGTCTCCCCCTCAGAGGGAGGTGGCATCGCGTCAGCGATGACGGAAGGAGTTTGGGCAACAGCCTTTTTGCATATAAATAAAAACTTAGTTGGTGCTGCTGTTCACGATCTTGGAAGCGGGCATCCTGTTCATGGCGGAGCTGCTCAGGTTGTGCTCCAGAGAAGCACCGTAGGCGGTCAGCGCCTCGGAGAGCTCCTCCCCCTTCATATCGTTGAGCACCTGTCCGCGCAGGTCGTCCAGCGCCTTCAGGCTCAGCGGGTCGAGCCGCAGGGCGGCCATCAGGGCGTAGCTGTTGTACTTCACAGCCGCTGCCTGCCCGATGGACAGGCCCCGGATGGTGTCGGCGGCACCCTCTGCGGTAAAGGCAGAGGTCACGGTGCTGTCCCCGATGAGCTCCAGAGAAGGTGCATTGGAATCGGAGGAATAGGTGGAGCCCAGCACGGCGTAGACCTCCGGCAGGGCGGAGGTGACCACGCTGGAGAAGTAGCCCAGCAGGGCGCTGCTGAAATCGGAATCGCTCAGGCCGGTCAAGGAAGCAGCGTAGGCATTGGTCTGATCCACGGCATCCTGGGTCAGGGCCAGCATCTGGGTGATCTGGTCGTCATCGGCAGAGGCATAGGTGCTGGTGTTGTAGAGCGGGATGGTGTAATAGGCCAGCTCATACATGTTGTTCTCCAGATGGCTGGTCAGGTCGGCATCCGACACCGGGGTCTCGCCGTCCACGCCGTAGACCAGCTCCAGCAGGTCACTGCTCTTGATGAGGATGCGCTCAAACCGCTGGACGGTGTTCAGGCCGATGCCGTTGGCCTTGTAGGTGTCGCCGTACTGCTCCATCAGCTGGGAGGCGTAGCTGTCGGCCTGTGCTTCCTCTTCTGCGGTCAGCTGGCCGCCCAGCTCCTCAAAGCGGGTCTCGATGGCGGCGTAGGTCTCAAGGTTCTCCATGGTTTTCTGGCTCACATAGTCGCTGACAGTGGCGGTCTCGCCGCTGTCGGCATCCACGGTGATGGTCTGCTTCAGGAAGGCCTTCACATCGGTGGCATCCTGCTCCGAGGTGGCCAGATCAGCGGCCTTCTGGTAAGCGTCGTACTGGGCCAGCAGATACAGGCCCGAGGTGATGTCCACCGTGCCGATGGTGCCCACAGAATCCGGGGTGGAACCGCAGGCGGCAAGGGAAAATACCATTGCCACAGCGGCAAGAAGTGCGATCAGTTTCTTTTTCATTGTTATGCTCCTGTCGTTCGGATCGCCCGCCCTCTCCGTCAGCGCAAGCGCGCTGCCACCTCTCCCAAGGGGAGAGGCTTTGGCAATTCCCCGCAAGGTCTTGGGGAGCCGCCAGAGGCTCCCCCTTTGGGGGAGCTGGCAAAGCCTATTGGCTTTGACTGAGAGGGTGAGGCCGTTAATCTTTCAAAATATCCTGCATCGCCCGGAGGATGCTCTGCAGCAGCTCCAGCGGCTTTTCCTCTTTTTGCAGGGTGACGGAGAGGTAGGGCTTTGCGCCGGCCCCGGTGACAACGCGGCCGTTGAAGGCCACCAGCAGGCCCTGGATCATCCGGAGGTCCAGCTGCTCCACCTGCAGCACCAGGGTGTCCTTCTTCTGGGTCACCTCGTACACGCCCACGGCGGTGGCCTGCACCCGCGCCAGCGAGACATTGACCAGATCGCTGACCGAGGGCGGCGGGTCGCCGTAGCGGTCGATGAGCTCGTCCAGCACATCGGCGGCATCCTCGGGGGTCTGGATGGCGGCGATCCGCTTGTAGGCTTCAATGCGGCCCGGCCCGTCGGCAATGTACGTTTCGGGGATGTAGGCATCCACCCGCAGGTCGATCAGGCACTCGCTCTTGTCGCGCTGCACCGGCTCGCCCTTGGCCCGGGCGATGGCCTGCCCCAGCATCTTCACATAGAGGTCGTAGCCCACGGCCTCCATGTGGCCGTGCTGGCTGTGGCCCAGCAGACTGCCTGCGCCGCGAATTTGTAAGTCGCGCATGGCGATGCGGAAGCCGGAGCCGAAGGCTGTGAACTCCCGGATGGCGGAAAGCCGCTTCTGGGCGATGTCGGTCAGGGTCTTGTCCCGCCGGAAGGTGAAGTAGGCATAGGCCTTGCGGCCGGAGCGGCCCACCCGGCCCCGGATCTGGTACAGCTGGGCAAGGCCCATCCGGTCGGCATCCTCAATGATAAGGGTGTTGCAGTTGCGCACATCGATGCCCGTTTCGATCAGGGTGGTGCAGACCAGAATGTCGATCTCGCCGTTGAGCAGATGCTGCCAGACCGGGTTCAGCTCCTCCTCGGTCATCTTGCCGTGGGCAATGCCCACCCGGGCACCGGGCACCAGCTGGCTGACATGGGCGGCGGTGGACTCGATATTGTCCACCCGGTTGTGCAGGTAGTACACCTGACCGCCCCGGGCCAGCTCCTTTTTCATGGCTTCGGCAAGGATGACATCGTTGTACTCCAGCACAAAGGTCTCCACGGGCTGGCGCTCAATGGGCGGCTGCTCGATGGTGGACAGGTCGCGGATGCCGCTCATGGCCATGTTCAGGGTGCGGGGGATGGGCGTGGCCGAGAGGGTCAGCATATCCACGCCGATGAAGTTTTCCTTCAGCTTCTCCTTGTGCTTCACGCCGAACCGCTGCTCCTCATCGATGATGACAAGGCCCAGGTCGTGGAAACGCACATCCTTGGAGAGCAGGCGGTGGGTGCCCACCACGATGTCCACGCTGCCGGACTGCAGGCCCCGCAGGGTCTCCTTTTGCTGTTTTGCGGTGCGGAAGCGGGAGAGCATCCCCACCTTGACCGGGAAAGCCTCCATCCGGGAGAGCAGGGTGTTGTAGTGCTGCCAGGCCAGCAGGGTGGTGGGGGCCAGAAGGGCGCACTGCTTGCCGCCCATCACGCACTTGAAGGCCGCGCGCAGGGCAACCTCGGTCTTGCCCACGCCCACGTCGCCGCAGAGCAGGCGGTCCATCGGGTAGGGCTTTTCCATGTCCTGCTTGATCTCGGCGGTGGCGTGGAGCTGGTCGTCGGTCTCATCGTACTCAAAGCGGGTCTCAAAATCGTTCTGCCAGTCGCCGTCGGGCGGGAAAGCGTATCCCTGGGCCTGCCTGCGCCGGGCGTACAGCTCAATGAGCTCCTGGGCCATCTCCTCGGTGGCCTTTTTCACCTTGGCGCGGGTGCGCTGCCATTCGGTGCCGCCCAGCTTGGCCAGCTTCACCTTTTCCTCGTCGCCGGGGGCGGTGTAGCGGCTGAGCAGGTCCAGCTGGGTGACCGGCACATAGAGCACGTCGGAGCCGGAATACTGGATCTTCAGGTAGTCCTTGATGGCACCCTGCACTTCCAGCCGCTGGATGCCCGCGTACATGCCAATGCCGTGGCTTTGGTGCACCACATAGTCCCCGGGCTTGATGTCCGAAAGGCTGGACAGGGCGTTTTTGTTCTTTTTGCGCTTTTTGTTCTCGGCGGCGGCTTCTTCATCCAGCCCGTGCCGCCGGGAGGAGATGACCGCCGCGTGGGCAAAGGGGAAGGTGCAGCCTGCGGTCAGGTGGCCGGGCAGCACCTGCACGATGCCTTTGGCCGGGCGCACGTCCCGGCTCATGCTCACGGAGTAGCCCTTGTCCGTCAGGTCCCGGGTCAGGGCGGCGGCACCCTTGGGGGTACCGGAGAAGAGGGTGACGGCATAGCCCTGGGCGATCAGCGGGTCAAGATCCTCCCGCAGAGAGGTCAGGTCGCCGCCCCAGTTGGGGGCCGCAAAGGCCTCCACGTTGATGAGGTCCTTCAGCTTGAACTCGTTCATCCCCCGCAGGAAGTTCTCACACAGCAGGGTGCGCTGTTTCTGGGCCGCAATGGCAAGGTCGTCCATGGTCTGGTAGAGCACGTCCAGCCCCGGGCAGAGCACGCCCTCCTCCAGCAGGCCGGTCAGCTCCTCGCCCCGGCGGTACTCGGTAGCCTTCTGGGCATCCCGGATGCCGCCCACCTCGTCCAGCACAAAGATGGGGCTGTCCAGATGGTCCAGCAGGGTGGCGGGCTGCGGGTAGCGGATGCCGTAATACTTGTCCATGGCTTCGGGCATCAGGCCGGAATCCAGCTGAGCAAGGTCGGCCTCTGTGGCCTTTTCCATGGCGGTGCGTTTTTTGCCCCGCGCCTTTTTGATGGCTCCGCGCAGAGCCTCAGCCGTCTCGGCGGTGTTGCCGAACAGCACTTCGCGGGCGGGGGAGAGGTAGATCTTTTCCAGACTGCCGTCCCGGCGCTGGGTCAGCAGGTCAAAGGAGGCCAGCGAATCGATCTCATCATCCCAGTATTCCACACGGGCGGGCTGGTGCATGTCCGGCGCGTAGATGTCCACGATATCGCCGCGTACACTGAACTGGCCCGGGCCGTCCACCTGACTGCGCCGGACGTACCCGGCGGCAAAGAGCCGCGCCACCAGTGCTTCCCGGTTGTAGACCATGCCGGGCTTGAGGGTGAGGGTGTTCCGCAGGAACTCATCCCGGGGCACCGTGTATTGCAGCAGCGCCTCGGCGGGCACGCAGACGGCGTTCAGCCGCCCGCCCGCCAGCGCGCCCAGCACCGACAGGCGGCGATACTCGTACTCGCGGCCCGCGCCCTCCACCGGCCGCAGCATGAAGTCCCGGGGCGGGAACACCGCCGCGGTCAGGCCCAACGCCTTGAGGTCGTCCGCAAAGTGGGTGGCCTCGGCCTCGCCGGGGGTCACGATGCAGACCAGCCGTCCCAGATCCTTCTGCAAAGCGGCGTACAGCAGGGCACGGCCCGCAGGCGGCAGGCCGAACAGCGCCGCCGGGCCCGGGGTGTGCAGGCTCTCCGCGATCTTCTGATATTCCGGTGTGCTTTTCAGCAGCGCTTCGTACATCGTAGACCTCCTCTCGAAGCAAACACTTTTGGAAAGCTAAACCCCACCGTCATTGCTTCGCAATGCCACCGCCCCTACTAGGGGCGGCCTTGGCAAAACCGTAAAACTTTACGCAATGCCAAGGACCCCCCTATTAGCGGGGGCTGTCGCCGCAGGCGACTGGGGGGTTCTCCCTCACCCATTATACTTGCTCTGTGCCAGCCCCAGCTTACCGTCCATGATAAGCTTGGCCGCTGCCTCCAGGTCGGGGTAGCGGTCGGCCATGGCCTTGGCATCCTCCGGCGGGAACTTGCCCAGCACCCAGTCGGCAAGGTCATAGTCCGGGCGGGGCTTGGCACCCACGCCGATGCGGATGCGGGGGAAGTTTTCCCCGCCCAGCCGGGCAATGATGCTCTTCAGGCCGTTGTGCCCGCCTGCCGAGCCGGAGGGCCGGATGCGCAGCTTGCCGGGGGCCTGGGTGATATCATCGCACAGGACGATGACGTGGTCGGCGGGGATCTTGAAAAAGCCCGCCAGCGGGGCGATGGAATCGCCGGAGAGGTTCATGTAGGTCAGGGGTTTCAGCAGCACCACCTTGTGGCCGTCCGCCTCGCCCTGTCCCCACAGGCCTTGGAACTTGGTTTTGCCCACAGAGATGTTCCACTTGTCGGACAGCGCGTCCAGCGCGGCAAAGCCGGCGTTGTGGCGGGTGCCATCGTATTTTGCTTCGGGGTTGCCAAGCCCTGCAATGAGCCAGATATCGTTTTCATTCATGATAGGATCATACCTTTTCCTGATAATAGTGTGATACAACATCTAAGTATAACATACGCGCGCGCAAAAAGATATACATTATAAGCAAAAAATGCCCCCGTGCCGCAGGGCACAGGGGCAAAAGGGTTTATTACAGGTTCAGCGTGATGGCAGAGGCCTTCCAGCGGCCCTCCTCCTTCACCATGGTGATGGTGCCGGATACCTGCGCGGCGGCGGTGCTGTCCGTAGCGGTCAGCAGGGCGGCGGAAAAATCGTAGCAGTTTTCTGCCCCGGCGCGCTTTTTCAGGGTGAGGTCGCTGGGCACCAGCTTGTCGCCGGACTGCCCTGCCAGCGCGGTGATGCGGGTGGGCAGACGGTTCGCCATGATTTTGTTCAGGCAATCGGCAGTCATGGCATCGCCCAGCTGCGCCTGAAGGAAGGCGTACAGCCCATCGGTGTCCACAGCAGCAAGCCCCGGTTCACTGCCGGAGGGCGCAGCGGCGTCCACGGCCTGCTCCACGGCAGAGGAACAGGAGAGCAGCTGCTGCACCACGAACTCCGCCTGCTTTTTGGCGGGGTCGCTGCGCAGGCGGGTCAGGGCGAACACGGCGGCAACAGCCGCGAAGAAAAGGACAAGGCACAGTGCCTGCTTGCGAAAACTTTCAGACTTCATACGTAGCTCCCTTCCGGCAGAGCGTTACTTGCTCTGCTCGTTTTCCAGCTTCTGCTTTTTGGCGATGTAGGCCTCCATCTTGGGGGCGGCCCAGCCCTCAAGGTTGGTCTGGCGTTCCCGGGCGATGCCCAGCGCCTGGGCGGGCACATCCTTGGTGATGGTGCTGCCTGCGGCGGTGTAAGCGCCGTCGCCTACCTTGACCGGAGCCACAAGGTTGGTGTTGCAGCCGATGAAGCAGTAATCGCCGATCTGGGTGCGGAACTTATCCTTGCCGTCGTAGTTGCAGGTGACGGTGCCGCAGCCGAAGTTGCAGTACTTGCCCACGTCACTATCGCCGATGTAGGTCAGGTGGCTCACGGTGTTGCCCCGGGCAAAGTTGGAGTTCTTGGTCTCCACATAGGCACCCAGATGCACGCCGTAGTCGGTGACAGTGTTCACCCGCACATGGGTGAAGGGGCCGATGTTGTTGTGGGGGCCCAGATGGCTGCCGTAGACCTGGCTGGCGTTGACGGTGGTGCCCTCGTCCACGGTGCTGTCCTCGATCAGGCTGTTGGGGCCGATGACGCATCCTGCGCCGATGACCGTCTTGCCGCGCAGGATGGTGCCCGCCAGAATGGTGGCTCCCGGGGCGATGACAACGCCTTCGTCGATCTGGACGGTACGGCTCTCAATGTTCACGCCGTTGGCGATGTGAAAAAGCAGGATGTTCTCGCGCCGACTTTCGGCAGCGTCCAGTTTGGCGCGTGCTGCGGCCAGAGCTTCGTTGGAAATGGTTTCCATAAATAGTGTCCCTCCTTGGGAAGGTGTGGTATTTTGTTGTATCCATGAGGGAGAAATTCCGGCCCGTTCCGCAGGTGGAATTCCACCGGAAATTTTAATGGATAACAGCATGTATCCAAGACACGGAAAAATGGCTCTGTAAAACAAAAAACCTCTCGAACTTTCTCCCATTTTATAATAGCGGAAAATTGGGTAAATTTCAAGGGAATTGCACAAAATTTATCAAACAAATTCGGTGTTTTGCCCGGTGGCAACGTGGGAATTTTCTGGTATAATAGTTTAGCATTCACAAGACAATGTTCATCAGCTTTGAGAAAAAAGTGCGATGAGACCGCCGGGCGTGGCACCGGGGGTCACCAAATGGGAGGTAAACACGCATGAGCAAAAAGTATCTGTACTACTTCAGCGAGGGCAACGATGCCTTCGGCGGCGACAAGGTCACCATGAAAAATACTCTGGGCGGCAAGGGTGCCGGTCTGGCAGAGATGACTGCTGCCGGTATGCCGGTTCCCCAGGGCTTCACCATCACCACCGACGCCTGCACCCAGTACTATGCAGACGGCCGTCAGATCAACGATGAGATCACCGCTGACATCTTCGAGCATCTCAAGGGTCTGGAAGAGATCACCGGCAAGAAGTTTGGCGACAACACCAACCCCCTGCTGGTCTCTGTCCGTTCCGGTGCCCGTCAGTCCATGCCCGGCATGATGGATACCATCCTGAACCTGGGCCTGAACGATGAGGCTGTTGAGGGCCTGGCCAAGAAGACCGGCAACGCCCGCTTTGCATACGACTGCTACCGCCGCTTCGTGCAGATGTTTGCAGACGTTGTTATGATGGTCCCGAAGAGCCTGTTCGAGGTCGAGATCGACAAGATGAAAGAGGCCAAGGGCGTTAAGAACGACGTTGACCTGACTGCCGAGGATCTGAAGGAACTGGTCGGTGTCTTCAAGAAGATCTACGAGGAGAACGAGGGCAAGCCGTTCCCCCAGGATCCCCGTGATCAGCTGATCGAGGCTGTCAAGGCCGTCTTCCGCAGCTGGGACAACCCCCGCGCAAATGTCTATCGTAAGATGAACGAGATCCCCTACGAGTGGGGCACCGCTGTCAACGTGCAGCAGATGGCATTCGGCAACTCTGGCGACCGCTCCGGCACCGGCGTTGCATTCACCCGTGACCCCGCCACCGGCGCTAAGAAGCTGATGGGCGAGTACCTGATCAATGCACAGGGCGAGGACGTTGTGGCCGGCGTGCGCACTCCTTCTCCCATCAGCCACCTGAAGGATCAGATGCCTGAGGTGTACGATCAGTTCGTTGAGATCGCAACCCGTCTGGAGAACTACTTCCGCGATATGCAGGATATGGAGTTCACCATCGAGGACGGCCATCTGTACATGCTGCAGACCCGTAACGGCAAGCGTACCGCACAGGCTGCTCTGCAGATCGCATGCGACCTGGTGGACGAGGGCATGATCACCGAGCAGGAGGCTGTCCTGCGCGTGGAGCCCAAGCAGCTGGATACCCTGCTGCATCCCCAGTTCGACGCCGCTGCCCTGAAGGCCGCCGAGGTCGTCGGCAAGGGTCTGGCAGCTTCTCCCGGTTCTGCCTGCGGCCAGATCGTCTTTACTGCTGAAGAGGCAGAGGAGATGGTCAAGTCCGGTAAGATGAAGAAGGTCGTTCTGGTCCGTCTGGAGACCAGCCCCGAGGACATCGTGGGCATGCAGGTGTCTCAGGGCATCCTGACCGTCCGCGGCGGCATGACCAGCCACGCAGCCGTTGTTGCTCGCGGCATGGGCACCTGCTGTGTCTCCGGCTGCGGCAACGACAATGACGTGAAGATCGACGAGGAGGCTAAGACCTTCGAGATCAACGGCCACAAGTTCGTTGAGGGCGACTGGATCTCCATCGATGGCTCCACCGGCAACATCTACGGCGAGCAGGTCGCAACCGTGGCCGCTACCGGCAACAAGAACTTCAACCGCTTCATGGGCTGGGCCGATGCTGCCCGCCAGCTGCTGGTTATGACCAACGCCGACAACCCCCGCGACGCACAGCAGGCCGTTGACCTGGGTGCTGAGGGCATCGGCCTGTGCCGTACCGAGCACATGTTCTTCGCTGAGGACCGCATCAAGGCTGTCCGTGAGATGATCTGCGCACGTACCGTGGAAGAGCGCGAGGCTGCTCTGGCCAAGGTCGAGCCGTTCCAGCAGGGTGACTTCGAGGCCATGTACCGCATCATGGGTGAGCGCCCGATGACCATCCGCTACCTGGATCCCCCTCTGCACGAGTTCCTGCCCACCAAGGACGAGGACATCAAGGAGCTGGCTGCCGATATGGGCATGACCTTCGATGACCTGAAGAACGTGGTTGCTTCTCTGCACGAGTTCAACCCCATGATGGGTCACCGCGGCTGCCGTCTGGCTGTCACCTATCCCGAGATCGCTGCCATGCAGACCCGCGCTGTGATCAAGGCTGCCCTGAACGTCTCCGCTGAGACCGGCTGCATGATCACCCCGCATATCATGATCCCGCTGGTCGGCGAGGTCAAGGAGCTGAAGTTCGTCAAGGACGTTGTGGTCAAGGTCGCAGACGAACTGATCGCTGCTGCAGGCGTTGATATGAAGTATCAGGTCGGTACCATGATCGAGATCCCCCGTGCAGCCCTGACTGCCGGCGAGATCGCCAAGGAAGCCGAGTTCTTCAGCTTCGGCACCAACGACCTGACCCAGATGACCTTCGGCTTCAGCCGTGATGACGCTGCCAAGTTCCTGGGCGCATACTACGAGAACAAGATCTACGAGAGCGATCCGTTCCAGCACCTGGATCAGATCGGCGTGGGCAAGCTGGTGAAGATGGCCGCTCACGATGGCCGCGAGACCCGTCCCGACCTGGGCCTGGGCATCTGCGGTGAGCACGGCGGCGATCCCACGAGCGTGGAGTTCTGCCACAATGTTGGTCTGGACTACGTCAGCTGCTCTCCCTTCCGTGTGCCCATTGCACGCCTCGCCGCTGCGCAGGCTGCCATCAAAAATCCCAGAAAGTAAGATTGTTGCATGAAGATGCACTAATCCTGCAAAACATGGGAAGATAAGCGTATGATAAAACCCTCCCCGGTGAAACTGAATGGTTTTGCCGGGGAGGGTTTTGGTTATGGAGAAATTATAAGATGAATCAAGAAAAAGGTTTAAATGCAAAACAAGTCCCGTATATGGATGCCAGAGAACGAGTAATGGGCTATACGCAATTTCTTAAACGATACTGGGCATGGGAAAATGGAATTACATTATATAAAAATCCGGAAAATCACAGTGGACCATGGGATAGATATGAAGAAATTAGCGATGGTTCGTTTTAAGAAAATATAATAAAGCAATGTGGGACAAAGGGAACAAAACTGATTAAATGCGTATCTGATCTTTCAGAACGGCTAAAGGCGATTATTGACACAGTGGTCGGCGATGTTGAGGTATCAAGAGGAAGATACAATAAGGCAAGGGATTTTTTAAGGAAGAATAGAAATCGACAACTTAAACTTACAGAATCTAATATTGAATTTTTTATTCTACTTTTAAGTGAGACTAAAGATGTAAACGCTGTTATAAAGAGAGCTCAAGAAGGAAAATTGGAAAAAGAAGATAGACATATAGAACTTCAAATTGAAAAAGGCTTGAGATCCTTAGCGGTGAATCAAGAAATGAATTTTTCAGATGAATTTATAGAAAAGAGGATAAATAAACTTTTTCTGGAAGAATCTAAGATGCCTCGGATATACCGTGATGTGATGTCTAAAGTGGGTAACTTAACAGAAACAGTTGAAGGATATGCATTTAGATATGCACATGCAAAAGGAAAATACAGAGATAATCTTGATAAAATTATTGATCTATTGCAAGATTGCGAAAATGAGATTGATATGATGGACTGGTTAGATAACTGATTCGGGATAGAATAATATAATTTAAAGCAAAATGCCCAGATGCAGAGATTTATGCATCTGGGTATTTTGCTTTAATGATATAATGTGATAAAGTCGACCCTGAAAAAATTTATGAAATGGGTGAAAAACTCCGGTGGAGACTGCAAAAAGGAAATGATGTAAAATAATTTTGTAAGAAACGGTCACAGAATTCTGAAACAATCCTGTTCGATGAAGGGAGGTGTAGGAAATGGCTTCTTATACCGAAGACAGTGTGGAATTGAGGGAAATTATGGGCAAAAACATTCGAGAACGCAGAGAAGGATGTGGTTTGTCACAGAGCCAACTGGGAAAGGCTATAGGGAGTACCCAATCCTACATCTCTACTATCGAAAATGGATCTGGGCGCATAGTTAACTGTGTGAAGCTATACAGTATTGCTCAAGCATTGGATGTATCGATGGATGATTTGATGGGAAGGCAAAGATCCTGTCCGCAGAAGTATACGTTGCTGAATGAAGATAATCAAGAAATTATAATTAAGATGATACAGGTTCTTCTTGATAAACAACAAGAGCCTCAAGGAAAGTCCATCTAGAATGCCATGCACAGCTTTATGCTACATGGCATTTTATTTTTTCAAGATATATTTTATTGAATATAAAAAAGGAAAAAAGTATATGCCCTTTCAAATATGGCTTTATGGTACTATACAGCCAAGCCCAAGGGACAAGTCCAAAGGCAATATAAATTATATGGAGGTCATATTATGACACAAATCAAGAACATCAACGCTATGCAGGAATTAACAGAAGTGCAGGAAGACATGGCGGACACCCACGATAAGTTTCACAATAAGAGTCTAAAAGGCAAAAAAGGATACATCACCTTTGCACGAACGAAGGAGGGAATGTTCATCTGCGGTGATGGAGAAAGCAGCGTAATCAAAGGAATCCAAGCCAGAGTTCTAGTTGGCGAAGAAGTTCTTGCAGATTGCTACTGGACTGAAAAAGAGGGGATAAATCTGTGCCCGATCACGTTTAGTACCTACACCGATGATGAAAACGATCAAATCATTGGCAGCGTTTTTATTCAGGGTGGGTTAATGAAATCGCCAGTCATTACAGATTCCTTTAAAGACATCAAACCTGATGCTGAGTACAAAATCATGGTCCATGTCTGGAACAATGATTTTGGCTATCTTTGGACGAATATCAATCGACCCAATGGTTTGACACGGATCGATTACCTGATTATGAGTGGTGGTTGGGGTCAAGAGAACCCCGTCCAAAATCTGGTGGAACAGTGCTACTTCAAGAAAGACCGTGTGGAGGAAACTAGCCATGAGCAAATCTAAAATCGAGGATAGACTTAACACAATGCGCCATAAACAGGCACAACCGACAGATAGCTTAACGCTTGCGGAACCCGTTAAGAAGATGAAACAAGAACAGGATGAAATACCGTCTCTTGATGAAATTTCTGGTTTTGAAAGCTTAGCTGAGAAGCAAGCGGTACTTGCGATGTACATGAATCGTGAGAGTCCGGATAGGATACAAAAGGAGCGCGAACGATTCAAGAAAAAACGTGCGGAGAAATTGCTCAAAGTAGCAGCTTCCACGGATGAATATACCTTCCCGAAGCCGCTAGAGAAAGTCGATGTTCGCTCTGCTGTTGCACCGAAAATTCCAAACAGGGATGAATTGATGAATGTCAGAAAAGAACTTCAAAATCATCCTGTTCCACCCACTCCTGAAGAACCAATTGTCAAAAAGGGTCCCCAAACGCAGGACATTGTGGGGATGACAAGGGCACTCAAAAAGAAGGTCTCTATCATCTCTTACCATAATGCTCTCTACTTTTTTAATGGACGCTATTACGAATATCTGGACACAGATCGGTTGTTAATGCTGTACCGCGAGTATGTGGACTACGACCTTAATCACGAATCGAGTCTGTATGGGCATAAAGACCTTTATCAGCGCTATGCTACCGATCCGAATATCCAGCGCGAGGAACCGAAAGGTGAGCCGATTTATGCACCACTGAAGAACGGCATTTTCATCCTTGGAGAGAAAAAGCTGTATCCACATAGTCCGGATCGGCTGACATTTACCTACATCAAGGCCAAATACGATCCACAGGCAAAATGCCCGGTATTTGACCGTTTTCTGTGGCAGGTCACACACGGAAATCCACAGCTTCTGGAACGATTCTGGATGGCAATCGGCTATCTGTTTATCTATCCGGCTCGTGGAAAATTCTTCATCCTCATGGGCTATGCCAGAGATAGCGGCAAGAGTGTTTTGGGAAACTTTATTCAGCGGCTTTATCCTAAGGAGTCAGTCAGTAACCTGCGGCTCAGTGAGATGAAGGGAACGTTTGCGCTGATGCCCTTACTCAGTTCCGTTATCAATTTTGAGCTTGATATGCCAAACACAAAGCTCAATGCGGAGGCCATTTCCCGCCTTAAACAGATCACAGGAGGTGACTCAATCGATGTTCAACGCAAATACCTTAGTTCTGTGGTGCTTACGAGGCGAATCAAGTTCGTCTTTGCCAGCAACCATCCTCCTTGCATCGAAGGCGAGGACGATGCTCTGCTCAAACGTATCGTTTATCTCCCGTTCGACACATCTATTCCAGATGACCAGCAGGACCCGGATCTTGAGGAAAAAATCTGGAAGGAACGAAATGCCATTGTCACAAAGGCACTGCGGTATGCTCAGAAACTGGTGGAGTTAAACTACAGATTTCCTGAAATTCCGCAGGTGGACCGGGCAAAATGTTCGACGAAGGACGCTTACAGCAGGAGCGTGAAGCCATTTGTACAGGAATGCTGTGAAAGGTGTGATCCGAGTGTATCCACATCACTGGAAGACTTGTACAATGCTTATCTTGGCTACTGCAAGGAGAAGGACGAATGGGCATGCAGCCAATCAGATTTCAGGGAAACCTTGGAAAAGCTTGGTCTGGAGCATCATCGTTCGCGGTGTCCGAACAGCGGTATGACGATATACACGAATCCTGTATCAGCATTCAAGGGCATTCGGCTTCTTCCGTAATGCTGAAATTTTCGATGATATGTTATATCACCGAATCCAAGCATAACAACGAACAGGAGGTGTCACAAATGCTGGAGGTTGACGACAAGGCAATGGCCTACTATCTGATTGAGGCTCTCTTTGCAGGGGGATATATCAACAACCCTACATATCAGAACTTCCTTCAGATGAAGCATGAGCAGAAGGAAGAGGAACCGCCTGCAAAGGCTTCGTAAACCGCAGCGAAAGGCTCTGATGGAGGATTTTCCATCAGAGCCTTTCTTTTTGCCTGAAAAAGCATAAAATCAACGGAGGTATGTATGAGAGCTGTAGTGTATGCGCGTGTTTCAACAGAACACGAGGCACAGATCAATGCACTGGAAAACCAGCTGGAATGGTATAAAATCGAAGCTTCACGCCATTCCGACTGGGAAATTACAGAGGTCTATGTGGATCAGGGCATCACAGGAACGCAGGCGCAGAAAAGGCCGGAGTTCCTACGTATGATGGAGGATGCCAGAAAAGGTAAATTCGACCTGATTATTACAAGAGAAGTAAGCCGTTTTGCACGAAATACGGTGGATGCTCTGTCCTATACCCGTGAACTGAAGGCAATGGGGGTCAATGTGTTTTTCATCAATGACGGCATCAATACGGCAACCAACGATGGAGAACTCCGTCTGACGATCATGTCCTCTATGGCGCAGGATGAAAGCCGGAAGATTTCAGAGCGAGTAAAGGCTGGGCAGAAAATCAGCCGGGAAAAACACGTTTTGTATGGCAGCGGAAACATTTTGGGATACCGCAGGGAGAACGGAACCTACATTCCGGACCCGGATCAGGCCGAAACTGTGAGGCTGATTTTCCAGATGTATTCGGATGGCGAAAAAGGGCTTACTAAAATCGTAAACGAGTTATATCGGTTGGGACGACTGGATGCAGGCGGTCATGTATCATGGGACGCTTCCAAAGTGAGCCGTGTTTTGCACAATGCAACCTACAAAGGCTGCATCTGCTATAACAAATCCCACAGTGACGGCTATCTGACGCAGAAACGTGTGAAAAATCTGGACGAGAGCAGCTACGTCTATGTGAAAGGGGATTTTGAGCCGTTGGTATCAGAAGAGATGTGGGACAGATGCCAACAGATTCTGCTGGCACGGTCTGCACGGGTCATCGATGAGAACGGCAAAAAGCACAAATATATGCGGAATACGCCAAAATCTGTCTGGACAGCAAAGCTGCGGTGTAGCTGTGGAGCGGGCTTTATCCAGTTCAAATGGAGAGTAAACCGTGACGGGGCAGTTGTTCACGGGTTTCAGTGCTACCGCCGTACACGCAGGCCAAGCATCAGCTACTTACAGGAACATGGTCTGGATTTGGGGATCAGCTGCCAAATCAAAGCCATCAGTGAATGGAAGCTGGATCTAATGGCATCTAAGGTATTCCAGAATCTGACGTTTGATAAAGGTAAGACCGTCAAAGAGGTATACCGGATTCTGAACCGCTGCATGGCAGAGGAAAAGACTGTGCGTATTTCCAGAAAGGCAATGCTGGAAAACAGCATCGCCAAACAGAAAGAACGGCTGGACAGGTATATTGACCTGTGTGCTGACGGAGTTATCACGAAGCAGGAGCTGATGGAACGCCGCAAGGGACTGGACGAGCAGATCGCCGAGTTACAATCCCAGTATGAGAGCATCGAACAGGAGGATGAACGCAGTGGGAGTATTGATATGAAGCTGATTTCCCAGAAGCTGGACGAGTGGCAGAAAGCGGCCAAAACGGATGTCAGCAGGGAACTTATTAACAGCTGTGTAGCACAGATCACGCCTGTAAGCAATGAGGAATTTCGGTGGGTACTGGATTTCCAACTGTCCGAGGTAAAAGGCATCAATATGACATCTTGTACGATGGACGGCTTTATGGAGCTGGCTCGCTTCGTGATTCCATTTGAAGATGCCAAAGCGTTCAAGGCTTCGCGGAACCAGAAAATCCATAGAAGGGATTGGACTGATCTCACCGTAGTAGTAGGAATCCGCTCGAAAATTCATCCGTAAGGGAGTGTGCCGGTTGTGTCGAGTGTGTCAGTGTTTTCAAGAAAACTTTATTATACTTTTATCAGACTATCTATCTCTCTTTCTATACAGACTATCGCTTCTGTTAAAAACAAGAGAAAAGTAAAGAAAAAATGGGAAAATATGGATGATGATATAAAAAGTTTGTTATGAACTTCTGACACAACTGACACACTCGGCACGAATTAAAGCGTATTTCGTAGGATTTTATTTATATATTATCTTATTGAAAAGACCTGAGGAAAAGTTTCGCACTGTCCTCAGGTCATTTATTTTACTGAAAAATGGGAGGTAATACCAATGGCTGAGATCATCGCAAAAGTATCCTTTGAGGCAGCAAAAGCAATCGGAAAGGCCGCTGCTGCACTCATCATCTGGACCGCACATCAACTCGAAAAGAAATAATTATCCATCAAAAACAGGAGGAACTTATTATGCCTGCAAATGTTGAAATCATGTTTTCTGTCCGTGAGACCCCTTGGCATGGCCTTGGCCGCATCGTTATGGAAGCCCCTGCAAGCCGTGAAGCCTTGGAACTGGCTGGCCTGGATTGGCAGGTCGAGAGTCGTAACATCTACTCTGGCAACGGAGCTGTGATCTCCGGCTATCGTGCCAATGTCCGCAGCACCGATGATGCCGTTCTCGGCGTGGTGTCTGACCGCTATCGCATCGTGCAGAACGAGGAAGCATTCCAGTTCACCGACGATCTGCTGGGCGAGGGTGTTACCTACGAAACCGCAGGCTCCTTGCAGGGTGGCAAGAAGGTTTGGATGCTGGCAAAGCTGCCTGAAAAGTACATCATTGCCGGAGACGAAGTGACCCCATATCTTGTGTTCTTCAACAGCCATGATGGCAGTTCTGGTGTCAAGGTCGCCATGACCCCTGTTCGGGTGGTCTGCCAGAACACCCTGAATTTGGCTCTCGGTTCTGCAAAGCGTATCTGGACGGCAAAGCACACCGAAAACGTCCTGCTCCGGGTGCAGGATGCCCGCGAAACTTTGCAGCTTGCCAACAGCTACATGGCAGAACTTGGAAAGGGAATCTATGACCTGACCAACATCAAACTGTCTGACCGCAAGGTGCAGGAGTTCATCAATGAGTTTTTCCCGATTACAGAGGATTTGTCCGATGGCCAGCGGAAGAATAACCTGCGTTTGCAGGAAGATTTGAAGGCCCGCTATTACAATGCTCCTGACCTGTCCTGGGTCGGCAAGAATGGTTGGCGGTTTGTCAATGCCGTATCGGACTTTGCCACCCATGCAGATCCCATCCGTAAGACCCGGAACTACAACGAGAATCTGTTCCTGCGTACCGCAGAGGGAAATCCCATGATTGACCGCGCCTATAAGATGGTGCTGGCCGCAGCATAAAGGAGGTTGCTATGAACGATGTAAACAACCGCATTTTCTACGAATTTTCTGAGTTCCTGAAAGAAACCGAAAGTGTTCTACCTGAGATGCGGGTTTCTCTGGCTTACGAAATTACAATCAAGAGCACCATTGCAAGTGCGCTGATCGACCTTGCCAGCGAAAACAAGCTGGACGATAATCGCACCTTGGCGGGTGAGTTTTCCACGATTCTGAAAGACTTGGTGGAATACGATTTCTCCATTGCAGACGAATACATGAAAGAGAGGTTGAATATTGCATGAAACGTCTTGTATCTACACTGAATTTGAGCAAAGAAGATTGGCTTCGCTACCGCAAATGCGGCATCACCGGAACGGATGCCGGTGCGATTCTGGGCGTGAATCCCTATCGCTCCGCATTTCAGGTCTACCACGACAAAATCAGCGATACCATTGAGGACATCGACAATGAGGCCATGCGGCAGGGGCGTGACTTGGAGGACTATGTGGCGCAACGATTCTCGGAGGAAACCGGGCTGAAAGCCCGCAGGGCAAATGCCATCTACCAGAGTGAAGAGCATCCGTTGCTTCTGGCTGATTTCGACCGCCTGATCGTCGGGCAGAAGGCTGGCTTGGAGTGTAAAACGGTTTCTCCGTTCTCTGCGGACAAGTGGGCCAACGGCAAGATTCCGGCGCATTATCTGGCACAGGTTGACCATTATCTCGTTGTCAGTGGCTTCGACTGCTGGTATGTGGCAGCTCTGATTCTGGGAAAAGAGCTTATCATCCACAAAATTGTTACTGATAAGCAGGTGCTTGCTGACCTTATCGACAAGGAGGAACTTTTCTGGACACGCTATGTTGTGCCCCAGATTCCGCCTGCACCGAACGGCAGTGAGGGTGACACCCAGCAGATCAACCAACTGTATGAGGTTGACAATCGTGACAAAAATGCAGACCTGACCTCTTTGCGTGGTCTGCTGGACAAGCGGCAGGAGCTTTCCAGTCAGATCGAGCAGTTGGAGCAGGAGAAAACCGCCATTGAGCAGCAGGTCAAGCTGGAAATGCAGGATGCAGCGTATGGAACGGCTCCCGGTTATAAGGTGTCTTGGGTGTCCTCCGAAAGTAAGCGGGTGGATTCCCAGAGGCTTCGGAAAGAACAGCCGGACATCTTCAACCAGTACAGCAAAAATGTGAGCAGCCGCAGGTTCACCATTGTTCATGCGGCATAAATTTGTGGTTTATGGCGGCAGAAAGTGATTTTCCTGCCGTCTTTTTTCATGGAGGTATCTTTATGGTAACCGATAATCCGTTTGTAAAATTATCTGCCGTGGATTTCAAGGATCATCTGGAAGTCAAGAAATCCGGCAACACAGAGTTGAAATATGTGAGCTGGGCCTATGCATGGGCGGAAGTGAAAAAGCTCTATCCTGCGGCAAGTTACGAGGTCAAAAAGTTCAACGGCCTGCCCTATGTCTATGACCCGATCACAGGCTTCATGGTATACACTACCGTTACCATTGAGGGCATTTCGCACGAAATGTGGCTTCCGGTTTTGGACAGTTCCAACAAAGCGATGAAAGCAGTTCCGTATACTTATACTACGCCAAAGTGGGATTACAACCCGCAGACCCGCCGCAGAGAGAAAATCGGCATGGAGGAACGTACAGTAGATGCTGCATCCATGTTTGATGTAAACAAGGCCATTATGCGTTGCTTGGTCAAGAATCTTGCTATGTTTGGTCTGGGTTTGTATGTCTATGCCGGAGAGGATTTGCCGGATGATGTTGTGCAGCCTGTGGATGATTCCCAGAAGCCAACCAAACAGAAAGCTGCAACTACTCCCAAACCGGAACAGCCGCCAGTCCCTTGCATCTGCGCCCGCTGCAATCAGCCTATTAAACGGGTCAAGTTGAAAGATGGAACCATCATGCAGGCCGCAGAGTTTGCAGCCACCCATGAGGGAATGTGCGCAGACTGCTATAAGGCCACAAGGTTTAACGTAGCATAAGGAGATTTCAGGATGAAAGAAGCAAAAATCAAAGTCCTTGCGCTCCTGCCAATGGAGCCGCCCAAAGTGGTTGAATTGGATTATACCCTTGAAGCTATGCAGAAATTTGTGGGCGGTAACATCGAATGCCTGCCTCTGTGTGACCTCGGCGCAGAATTCACGTTGGTCTGCAATGATGAAGGCAAACTATTGGAATTGCCGCCGAACCGGATGCTCTGGGGCGGCGCAGATTATCTGGCTGGTTCTGGTTTCATCGCCGGAACAGACAGTGAGGGCAACATGACCTCACTGACAGCAGAAGAGATTGCTTACTATACCGAAAAATACCGGGCATTTTTAATTGCGCTTTAAGGAGGGCGCACACTATGACCCACGATGCTATGACCGAGCACTACGAAGAAATCACTGTCTGCGGCAAGCCCGCACTGTTCACCAGCATCCGCATCAAGAGGGATACCGTACCCGAAGGGCTGTATGCCTATGATGTCCGGCACGATGATGAATGCCGTGGTATCCCCTGCGAAATCGCACCTTTTATCATGGTCAACCATTGGGGAACCATCATCTTGACTGAACCGCTGGAACTGCCGGACGATGGGCGGCGATATATTGACGAAGAAACTGACTGGAACTATGATCCATTCGGCGGAGCAGAGAAAAAACAGAAGCCCTGCACGACCGTGGCAGAATTTATGAATACATACATGACTCGCAGATAAGAGCAAGCGGTGTCACGACGCAGCACGCTTTTGAATTTGGCTGAAAGGGGGACGGCATATACCGTCCCGCGAAAAGTCAAATTCAAAGGTGGGCGAGGAGCGACACTTAGCTTGCTTGGAGTGTATTAAAAATGCCGTGCGATAATTGCGTATCAATTTTAGGCCAACATGGGCGATTTGCACGGTCAAATCGCCCGATTAAAGATGACGTTCGTCATCTTTGAGACGACGAGGAATTTTATGAGCATTTATGGCTATTGCAGAATTTCGACTGCAAAACAAAGCATCGACCGCCAGATACGAAACATCCAAGCGGAATATCCGACTGCCCATATCGTGCAGGAAGCCTATACCGGGACTTCGATAATGCGCCCGGAGTGGAACAAGCTGTATCGGATTTTGCAGGCGGGGGATATGGTAGTTTTTGATTCCGTGTCCCGAATGTCCAGAAATGCAGAGGAAGGATTTGCCCTATACGAAGACCTCTACCATAAGGGTATCTGTCTTGTATTTCTGAAAGAGCATCACATCGACACAGAAACCTACAAAAAGGCCCTGTCCGGCAGCATTGCCATGACAGGGACAAACGTGGACTTCATCTTAAAGGGCATCAATGAATATTTGATGGCTTTGGCAAAGGAGCAGATCAAGCTGGCATTTGAGCAGTCCGAAAAGGAGGTGGCCGACCTGCACCAGCGTACCCGTGAAGGACTGTTGACTGCCAAGCTAAACGGAAAACAGGTTGGCCACAGAAAAGGTGATGGGTTTGAAACCAAGAAAGCCAGAGAAGCCAAGCGGGTGATAAGTACGCACTGCAAAGCATTTGGCGGAACATTGGACGATGCCGAGTGCATGAAGCTTACAGGGCTGGCTCGCAATACCTATTATAAGTATAAGCGGCAGATTCGGGAGGAACAGGAAGCGGCAAAAAGAATGCGGCCGATGGAGTAATGCCTGCCAAGGAAAGAACATGACGGATCCTGAAAAGGAACCGTCATGTTCTTTTTTGATGAATTTACTGGTATTGGCTCATGTAGTGAATTAGATTCTGCTTGTAAATCTTTCGGATTTTTCCCATCTTGAAAGCAGGAATTTCGTTGCTATTCAGTAGACTCAGAAGGAGGCTCCTGTCAACATGCCTGATTTCGATTACGTCGCAATGTGAAGTGTCTGTTCGATTAAAAACAGAAAGCTGAAGGTATCTAGCCAACGGACCATTACAGAGAAACAATACTGCGTTGGACAGAGACTCGTCGATTGCCATCGTCGTTCCAGTCGGCAATAACGCGACTGATTGGATAAACATCATCAAGTCCTTTATCGACAGAAAGGTTTATTGTTTCCGAGAAAAACCAGTTTCTGGAAAAGGAGTATTGATGCTTTTCTGTTTTAATGATAACTGCCATATCAAAAGTGATAGCGTATTCATCATCGTTTACAATGACAGTATCGCTGACAATGGAGACTCCTGTTATTTTTTCATTAATTGGTACTGTTTTCCACGGTTCCTCACAAAACGGTTCGAATATAGTACCCGCTCTTTTGAAGATACAAGAAAAGCAAGAGACATCTTCAACTTCTGAAAAAAGAGAAAAGGGATGAACCTCGTTTCGAAGTTCTACAGAAAAATGCTCTGTATTAAGCTGTAGATTTCCATAAGCCGTTTGATTCATAATAGCTCCGTCATAACTGACGAAGGATTCACCAATGAGTTTCCTCAAGCAGTCAATCATTTCAGATGTGAATTTGGCCTGTACCATTGTGTTAGTCCTTTCTGATGAAATGGATTTTTTGCTTTTTGACTGGGGATTCAATGTTAACCGTTATATCTACAGCCGGACTATCAGGCGTAGAAGTTATGACCCGGTAGACAATCCGAGTGCCATCTTCAAAAACAGTTTGGACCCCCTTTCCGTTAGACAGCTGAGACTCTTTGCCACCACAGCTAATAGTTTTGTAAAAGTCCTCAGAGGTTTCAATGGGATTGTCACTTACAATCACACGATGGTTCTTTCCCTTTTCTCCAAAATATCCACTTGGATTCAGCGGATATTTTTTGGAAACTTTCTCTACATTTCTAGAAAAGGTACAGAAATCCGTTTTTGTATCACTGGGATTATATGTTCCCATGTACAGTCCGCCCTTTCCACCACCCATTAGCAATCACCTCCGTGCATACGACTCGTCCAATCTGGGAACGAAACAAACTTTGCATAGCGAAGGTAGTCGCCAAATACAGAATCAGGCATAGCACCGTACACAAGTACGACCTTCGGGTTCAAAGCATCCATCATCGCGTCAAGTCCAGCTTTGTATTCGTGCTTGTCTTCACGGTTGCTAATACAGCCATACGTGCCAAGGCACACAACACTGTGCTTCGGAATACCAAGAAAAGCAATGCGTTCTGGAAAGTACCGGGTCGTATAGGTCAGCTCGTTACCCCAGCGAACCAGCGGATAAACATTGCAGCCATTGCGTTGGTAATAGCTGCCAAGCGCTCTGCTACGGTAGAGATTTGCTACCTGAACAGCCAGTGGTGCGTCCCGATAGAGAGAACAATCAACCGGCAGCAGAAAGCGGAACCTTCTGAAATCTTCAACATAAGATGAGGGATTAATAAGAACCTTTGAAAATACAGGGTCTTTTTCAAAAAATCCAACGGCCTCATCGGTTCCAATCGCTTTCTCCCGCTTGGAAAATGGCGTGATGCCGGATGGAATCACGATTTCTGCCGGAGCATGAATAACAGGAATTTCGAGTTCTCCGTCAAACACCGCACCTGCAACCAACTCCGGGTTGCAACCATCATCAAGGTTTGCTTTACGCTTTACCATCATTATAACAGATACCTCCTATAATGTCTTGATTTAAGATAAAATACATTTTGCTTTCACTCCAAAAAAGAAAGAGCCGCAGCAACATGCACGCAGAATCAGACACTGAAAAGTGTCTGGAAGTTCTGCAATATAGCACGTCACTGCGGCTTATTTGCAAGTAATATCATTTTCTCAAAGCATTAAGGCGGTGGCTTTCCACCGATTGTGACCGGAATATCTTCTTTTTTGGCAACACACTTATGCCACACAGTAATCGGTTCCTTTAGCGTCACAGCTGTTTTAAGGATAAAACAGCGTTTTCCAATCGGACAACTTTTATTACAACGGTAGACAACTCCATTTGAATTCATAATGTTCTCCTCACTTTTCTATATAAGCGTGTTCGCTTAAACATAACACCTTACTCTAAAATGAAGGGAGTCGAAACTCCCTGAGTTTTGATTAGGTTAAGTAAGCTGTTGTAGGCGGGACAATGAGCTGAAGATTCCTCAGCCGATACCTCATTGCCTGTCTGGATACCTGATAGACCTGGGCGATTTTCCGAATATAATCTTCCGTCCGATAATCTTCATGTGCTGGCCGATCAAATCCAGAAATCGAGCGCCACACGGTTGGAACCGTTTTCCTTGGCATAAGAAAATCTGCTGCACAGGTATTTGCTTGATACTCGATGTGATCCAGTGCGGTGACTAGTTTTTTCTTCTGCCCGAATAATGTGCACTTGGTCGTCTGGTGTACATAGTCAGGTGGTTCCCGCCGGAAACAGTCTTTGTGCAAAACCTGATGAAAAACTTCGTGCATCACCGTAAAACGTTCACGCCCAATATTGTTTCCCTCGGTCAAAGTGGCATCAATTAAAATTGTGCCCTTTTCAAGGTAGATCCTTTCGGGCTGAATCCCTTCATAAAGATGCGGTGCCGGAGAAACCCAGATATATCCTGGGTTGAAAGCGGTCAAGCCAAGGATAGCCTGATCCGGACGGATATACTTCCAGTCATAATCAACGCCAAGGCATTCCTCGATCACACGGTACACATCATATTCTTTCGGTTTTTTCAGCAACTCCGGGTCAAACTTCTGAAGCAGCTGTTCTGCTGCGCGTTCCAGTTGTTCCGGTGAATAACGATAGTAAAACATCAGGTACTTTCGCCACGCTCCTTCTTTTCCATCATCTCGATCATCTTCTGCCAGAGATCATCTCCGGCGTTTGTATCGCGTGCCATTCTGAGTGCAACACGGACCTGTTCGTTGCCCATGATGTACTCCGGGAGATCCGGAGAAACCGTGTTCTCCTTTGCATTCGCAGCAAGATCGAACATTTTATCCCGATCGTCTTCGGACAAATGTAGCGTTGTAGCAATTGCATAAAGTTTGTCCTTATCCGGTGGGTAACGGTGTCCCTTCTCAATGTCGCTCATATAGGCAGGCGCAATGCCGATCTCAGATGCGAGTCCCCGCAGCGTAATGCCACAGGCTATTCGTTTCTCCTTGATAAATGTCCCGAATTTTTCCTCCGTAGGCATAGGGCTTCCTCCTTTTGTTCAAAATCAGCGTGTTCGCTAATTTCTAACACCATTATACCCCATTTCTGCGCATTGTCAAGAGCATCGCACAAAAATTTTGGAAGGTTCTCTATCTGGAATGTATTCCTATCTGGACGAAAATAATGTATAATCGTTATGTAAAATGAGAGTTACTGTTCTATCCGTGACAGCATGAGAAGGAGATTATACCAATGGAAAACGCAAATTTCAATCAGCTGGTGTCGTTTGTATTCGGCATTGCCAATGACTGTCTGGTTGATGTTTACGATGTAGGCGACTACCGAAAAATTATTCTACCGATGATCGTGTTACGCCGCTTTGACGCAGTTCTGGAACCGACAAAACAGGCCGTTCTTGCCATGAAACAAAAACTGGATGCCGCAGGCATTCTGGAGCAGGATGTTGCATTGTGTTCCGTTGCACACGAGGCGTTCTGCAATAGTTCGCCTTTTACACTGTCCGATTTGAAATCCCGCACAAACCAGCAGCAGTTGAAGCAGGACTTCATTCTATATCTGGATGGATTCAGCAAAAATGTACAGGATATCATCACAAAATTTGAGTTTCGAAACCAGATTGATAAGCTTTCCGAGCATGACATTCTGGGGCTTTTGATTTCCAAGTTTGTTGACCCGTCCATTAACCTCAGCAGCCGTCCTGTGCTCAACCCGGATGGCAGTGTAAAACTGCCGGGATTGGATAACCACACGATGGGGACCGTGTTTGAAGAAGTTATCCGAAAATTCAATGAGGAAACGAATATCACCGATGCCGGACGTCATTTTACGCCCCGTGATATTGTGGAACTGATTGCTGATCTTGCCTTTGTGCCGATTGAAGATCAGATCAAGAGCACGACTTACCGCATTTACGATGGCGCTTGCGGCACCGGCGGTATGCTGACGGTTGCGGAAGAGCGCATTCAGAGGCTTTCCCAAAAGGCCGGTAAAAAAGTTTCCATCCATCTGTATGGTCAGGAGAATGCAGACGAAACCTACGCGATTGCGCGCGCCGATATGCTTGTTAAGGGTGAAGGCTCCCAGGCGAATAATATTTTCTTTGGCTCGACCATTTCTAATGATGGCTTTCCCGGAGAAACTTTCGATTTCTGCCTGTCAAACCCGCCGTTTGGTACGTCATGGAAAAAGGATCTGGCCGCATGGGGTCTTACCAAGAAAGATGATATCACGGATCCACGTTTTCAGGTCACCTATCGTGGGGAGGATTTTTCACTCCTGCCGGACATCGGCGACCCGCAGATGCTGTTTCTTGCAAACAATATCAGCAAAATGAAGCAGGATACCCCTTTGGGCAGCCGTATTGTAGAGGTGCACAACGGCTCTTCACTGTTTACCGGCAAGGCAGGGCAGGGGCCTTCCAATCTGCGTCAATATATCATCAAGCAGGATCTGTTGGAAGCTATCGTGGCGCTGCCGGAGAAGATGTTCTACAATACCGGCATTGGCACCTATCTCTGGGTGCTTTCCAACAAAAAGAGTGCTCAGCGTAAAGGTAAGGTGCAACTGATCGATGCAACCACCATGAAAGCTCCACTGCGCAAGAACCTTGGTGAGAAAAACGGCGAAGTCAATGCTGCACTGCGCAAAAAGATTCTGGACCTGTATCTTGCATTTGACAAGGCAGACCCGGAATACAGTAAGGTTTTTGAAAATCACGAATTCGGTTATTGGCAGGTGACAATGCAGCAGCCAAAGCGCGATGAAAACGGCAAGATCCTGCTGGACAAAAAGGGCAATCCTGTCATTGACAAGGAGCGCAGCGGTGACACCGAGATCATTCCTTTTACCTACGAGGGCGGGATCGATGCCTTTATTCAGAACGAAGTACACCCCTATGCGCCGGATGCGTTTGTGAAACCGGGCAGTGAAAAAGTGGGCTACGAGTTGAGCTTTACCAAGTATTTCTATAAGCCGGTGCAGCTGCGGACGCTGGGCGAAATCGCAGCGGATATTCGCGCGATTGAGAAGGAAACCGATGGCCTTCTAGACGAGATCATTGGAGGCTGAGATGAGATACGAGAAATATAAGGCATTCGAGTACGATTGGCTTCCTGAAATACCTGCACATTGGGATTCAAAGCAGCTACGGGCATATTTATCCTTAGCAGATGAGCGAAAAGGTGATAGGAAGGATTTACAGCTACTGTCGGTTTATCGTGAGTATGGAGTGATACCCAAGAATTCAAGAACGGACAATAAAAATCATGAAAGTGAAGACACTTCCAAATATAAGGTCGTCAAAAATTCAGATATCGTTGTTAACAAAATGAAACTTTGGCAGGGCTCTCTTGGAGTCTCAAAATATGACGGATTTGTCAGCCCTGCTTATATTGTTGCACATAATCGCTTTGATGGGAATTTGGACTATTTGAATCGGATTCTTCGTTCACCTGTGTTTAAAACTTATTACAACCGTATATCTTACGGTATTCGTGTAGGACAGTGGGACTCTGATTACTATGATTTTAAGCGATTGGTAATTCCTGTCCCTCCCCGCGAGGAGCAGAACCAGATTGTGCGGTATCTGGACTGGCAGGTGTCCAAAATCAACAAGCTGATTCACGGCTACCAACGGCAGATCAAATTGTTGGAAGAACGGCGGCAAACTGTCATTGACCGAGCGGTAACAAAGGGAGTTCGGCAAGGTCGTCAAATGCACAGCATTCAGGCAAACTGGATGGGGGATATTCCTGCCGATTGGAAAATGATTCCGTCAAAACGACTGTTCCTTGAAAGTAAGGAGCGCAAGCATCCGGATGATAAACCCGCAACTGCAAGTCAAAAATACGGAATTATTTTGCAGGAAGACTACATGAAGAGCGAAAACAAGCGCATTGTGATTGCGACGCAAGGGCTTGATGACTGGAAGCATGTAGAACCAGACAATTTTGTGATTAGCTTGCGTAGCTTTCAAGGTGGCATCGAGCGAAGTGAAATTTTTGGATGTGTGACATGGCACTATATCGTCCTATTGCCGCAGAAATATGTGGTGCCAAGATACTTCAAGTGGTTACTGAAATCCAAGAGTTATATCAAAGCTCTTCAAGGCACTTCTGAATTTATTCGCGATGGACAGGATTTGCGCTATTCAAATTTTGTAAAAGTTGATTTGCCGTTGATTCCCGCCAGTGAACAGGAAGAGATTGCAGATTATATTGAACAGGAAACCGCTAAAATCGACCGAGCGATTCCTGTTCTGGAAAAAGAGATTGAACTCCTCAAAGAATACCGCACTCGTTTGATTTCCGATGTGGTCACCGGGCAGATGGACGTGCGCAACGTTGAAGTGCCGGAGTATACGCCGGAAGAAGATATTGCAGAGGAGGCTCCGGAAGAACAGGAGGTGGAGATGGATGCCGACTAATGTAAAAGAAAACGGCTTTGAATCGTCGATTGTGAGCTGGCTTGTGCAGCACAACGGCTATGAGCAGGGCTCCAATGCGGATTACAATAAAGAAATCGCGATGGATGAAACACGGCTGTTCCGTTTTCTGAATACCACGCAGGCGGACAAAATGAAGCAGCTGCGTCTGGAAAACGACCCTCTGGAAAAGGAAAAATTCTTGCAGCGGCTGGATCAAAGTCTCCATACCAATGGTGTGATCGACCTGCTGCGCAAGGGGTTCCGTTATAAGCACTTGGTATTGGATGTGTTTTATGTGCGTCCGTCTCCCGGCAATGAAACTGCCGCCAAACTCTACGCACAGAATATTTTCAGTGTGACCCGGCAACTCCAGTATTCCCGCCAGAATCCACTGCTGGCACTGGATGTATGCCTGTTTCTGAATGGTTTGCCCATCGTTACCATGGAGCTGAAAAATCAGCTTACGAAGCAGAATGCAGCGGATGCTGTAAAGCAGTATAAAGATGAACGCACTCCGGATGAAGTGCTTTTTAGCTTTAAGCGGTGTATCGTTCACTTTGCTGTAGATGACAATGAAGTGCGGATGTGCACCGAGCTCAAGGGGCAAAAGTCGTGGTTCCTGCCGTTCAACAAAGGTTACAACGATGGTGCAGGCAATCCACCGAATCCGGACGGCATAAAGACAGATTATCTCTGGAAAGAAATCCTTCGCAAAGATGATTTCTCCAACATCATTGAAAATTATGTGCAGATCATTTGCGATGAGGATGAAGAAACGCATAAAAAGAGCTACAAGCAGATATTTCCGCGCTATCACCAGCTGCAACTGGTCACTTCTCTGCTGGCGGACGCCAAGCGAGATGGAGTTGGAAAGCGATACCTGATCCAGCACAGTGCGGGCTCTGGAAAGTCTAATTCCATTGCATGGCTGGCGCACCAGCTGGTTACGTTGAAAGACGCAACCGACCACAATACTTTTGATACTGTGATCGTTGTTACGGACCGCGTTAATCTGGACAAGCAGATTCGGAATACGATCCGGCAGTTTATGCAGGTCTCCTCTACAGTCGGCTGGGCCAAGGACTCATCTGAACTTGGAACACTGCTGGAAAAAGGTACAAAGATCATCATCACCATTGTACATAAGTTCCAGTTCATTCTGGAGGATATCTCCAAGCTCCACACCAACAGGAACTTTGCAATCTTGATCGACGAAGCTCATTCAAGCCAGAATGGCGACCTTTCCACAAAAATGAATATCGTTCTGTCCGGAAGCGAGTACGACAATGACGATCTTCTGGAAGATAAGATCAACACCCTGATTGATGGCAAAAAGCTTGCAAAAAATGCCAGCTATTTTGCTTTTACCGCCACGCCCAAAAATAAAACGCTGGAAGTGTTTGGTCGGGAAGAAATTCAGCCGGACGGAAGTAAAAGATTTTTTCCGCACTATGTCTACACGATGAAGCAGGCTATTGAAGAGCACTTCATCATGGATGTCTTACGCTATTATACTCCTATCCAGAGCTTTTATAAGCTCTCCAAAACGGTTGAGGATGATCCACTCTTTGATAAAAAGAAGGCACAGCGGTTGCTCCGCTATTATGTGGAATCCAATCAATATGCAATCGAGCAGAAGGCGGGCATCATTGTAGAGCATTTCCACACAGAAGTGATTGGTCGTGGAAAAATTGGCGGTCGAGCCCGTGCCATGGTGATTACCAGTGGAATCCCGCGCGCCATCGAATACTATAAAGCAATCAATGCTCTTCTGGAACAGCGTAAAAGTCCTTATAAGACGATCATTGCCTTCTCTGGCACAACCAAGTATGAGGGCAGGGAAGTTACCGAAGCGGATCTGAATGGTTTTACAAGCTCCAAAATCGAGCGTGCCTTTAAGAAAGACCCTTACCGGATTCTGATTGTTGCGAATAAGTTTCAGACCGGTTTTGATGAACCTTTGCTGCATACGATGTATGTGGATAAGGGGCTTTCTGATATTAAAGCAGTTCAGACACTTTCCCGTCTGAACCGCAGTGCACCAGATAAAAATGATACGTTTATTCTGGATTTTGTAAACGATCCGGGTGTGATTAAAGCAGCTTTTGATAAATACTACAAAACAACGATTCTGTCTGGCGAAACAGATGTCAATAAACTGAACGATCAGATTTCGGAAATGGAATCGCTTCAGGTTTACACCCACGAGGATGTGGATTCCTTTGTCGAGGCATATTTGGATAATGCGCCTCGTGAGGAACTTGATCCGATTTTGGACAGATGTACAGAAAACTACAAAGAGCTAATCCCGGAAGAACAGATTCTCTTCAAATCCAATGCCAAAGGATTTGTTCGGACATACAATTTTCTCTCGGCGATTTTGCCCTACGGTAGCGTAGAGTGGGAAAAGCTGTCGATTTTCCTGAAGCTGCTGATCGGCAAACTTCCGTCTCCCGCTGAAGATGACAATATCAGCGGTCTACTGGAAGATATTGATCTGGAAAGCTATCGTGCAGTGGCACAGGATACCATGCGGATTCAGCTGGACAATGAAAATGGTGAATTGAATCCGATCCCCGTCAGCAGGGATGTTGGTATTTCGGTGCCAGAGCTTGATCCTCTGACGCAGATTCTGAAGGAATTCCATGATGCGTTTGGAGGCATTGACTGGACAGACGAAGATAAAGTGAAAAAGCAGGTTGCTGATCTGCCCGCCATCGTCAGTAAAGACGAAGCCTATCAGAATGCTATAAAAAACTCAGATGCACAGAATGCTCGTGTTGAAAGCGACCGTGCAACGATGCAGGCGATTCTCGATTCCATGAGTACGACGATTGAACTGTACAAGGCAGTGAACGAAAACCCGGCACTCTGTAAGTGGATTCAGGATATGGTTTTTGCCAACACGTATCAGACTTCGCCGCCTGCCAAAGAAGATCAGCCTGATTTCGATTGAAACACCAAAAGATATGTGATAAAATCAACTTATGATAGGGGATTATGCCCATCGCCGGGTGCTCGGCCTATCAATTTGCATGAAATCTGGATTTTGGAAGGAAGCAGCTATGCGTATTGACAATCTGACCTTGAAGAATTTCAGGAACTTTGAAAATGCCGAGATTCCGCTGAATCCTAAAATGAATATTGTGATCGGCAACAATGGCAGTGGAAAAAGTTCTCTGCTTATGGGGGCATTGACCGCTGCCAGCACTTTCTTCCTTGGAATTGACTATGCTTCTCCTCGCAGTATCAAAACGGAAGACGTTCGCCATGTGGCGTATGAAACCAATAAAATTTATCAGCAGCGCGAAGTTTATCCGGTTGAGGTGTCCTGTCAGGGTGTTATAAACGGTAATGCTTGTACATGGTCTCGCTCTCTGAGTGGACCAAAATCCAACACTACCTATGGTGCTGCATCGGATCTGAAAAAAATTGCATCTGAACTTCAAAAAAAAGCAGCACTTCCTTCTTCGCAAACGGTACTTCCGCTCATTGCTTACTATGGTACGGGCCGCCTGTGGGCACAAAAGCAGGCGAAACAGAAGGAAAAACAGAAGCTGAAGTCCCGCTTTGAAGGTTATCAGGACTGCATCGCTGAGCAGGCTACGGACAAGCAGCTTATGGAGTGGTTCAGTGATATGACCCTCCTTGTCAGTCAGGAAGGACCTATTCCGCAGGTGAGTGCGGTTCAGCGGGCGTTGGAACGCTGCTTTGCGGATTTGATCGACCACGATGAAACGCAGCATGTTAAGGTGGAATATCGTCAGAGATATCGGGCGATTGTTGTTGAATACGTTAATCGGAATGGCGAACATGAGCTTCATCCGATGTCTGAGATGAGCGATGGATACCGGTCTGTGCTGAATATGGTAGCAGATATTGCGCACCGGATGGCTGTTTTGAATCCTCAGCTCGGCGATTCTGTTTTGGAAACACCTGGTATCATCATCATTGATGAGATTGAATTACACTTGCATCCCGGCTGGCAAAAGCGAATCCTGAATGATTTGACAACGGTTTTTCCCAATATTCAGTTTATTGTATCCACGCATTCTCCGGAAGTGATTACTTCCTATAAGGATGCAAATCTTATTCTGCTGAAACACGAGGGCAGTGCAACACAAATCGATTCTGCCTACGGCAAGGATGTAAACACTGTTCTGCGAAGTATCTTGCTGGTTGGAGATCGTCCGATTGAAATTGAAAAGCTGTTTGATAAATTCTCGGAGCTTCTCCATAAGGAGGATTATGCAAAGGCCAAAGAGGTTCTGGAAAATCTGGAACAGATTTTGGGATATAATGATCCGTCCGTCTATGATGCCAGAAACAGTCTGGAAATTGAGCAAATGGAGTGGCCGGAATGAGGTATATCAAAAAGTCAGAGATTGAACCGCGAGATTTGCGAGAGTATAAAAAGAACTGCCGCAAAGCATCCCCGCCGTTAAAAATTACTTATAAAGATATGCCAAAGGACGGTACACGGCAGCAGTTGGCACGCGACCAAGGTTATCTTTGCGCATATTGTATGCGCCGCATTAGTCTCGATCCGGCGGACCAACTCAACTATCTGAATATTGAACACCTTGACCCGCAAAATCAGTTGCCGGATGAGGCAACTACAGATTTTTCAAATCTTCTGGGCGTGTGTCCCGGAAATCGGAGTTCTACGGAAAATGCAAAAAAGACTTGCGATGCCTACCGTGGAATCTTGGAAGAAGATCAGCAGACAATGCGCTTGAATCCGCTGGATGAAGCTCAGATGGATACAATCTTCTACCAAAGAAATGGTGAGATAGGATCAACCGACACGGAACTTAACAAGGAGCTTTCCGACAAGCTCAACCTGAACAGTGAAGCGGCCTACTTACCGCAAAATCGTGAAACCGCTTACAGTCAGTTGGTAAAATTTTTGAAAGCCAAAAAGCCCATAGGTGAATGGTCAAAGCCATTTCTTCAGCAGGCATGGCAGTTGTTTTGTACGCCGGACAAAACAGGGGCCTATCGGGAATATGTTGGGGTCTATGAATACTGGCTCAAGCATTGGATGAAGAAGTGATTTCGTGCTAAGTGTTAGGCTTATGTGCCGCTGCTTGACGCACAACGTCTGCTGCTAGGTTCAATATCATGTGTTTTATAGCCTGCTTAAAATGCAAACAACGTACCACCGTAAATCCGAATGCCCTGCAATTTTGGCACCCGCCCAGGCTGCGATTAAGTCTCCCCGGAAATAAAATCTGATAGGACAAAGAAGATAAAAGCTCTTGGTTTCTGTAATGGAGGCCAAGAGCTTTTTGCATCTTGTTTTGTAAGCTGAAAGAGGGTACAATGATAGCAGAAGTACGCACATCGACGAGGTGATAAGATGCTGAACATTTTTTACGGTGATATGAAGGAAGCTGTGTATAATACAGCTTCCTATTTCAAATATGATTACGAGGAAGGCTGGATCGTTGACCCGATGGTCAAGGAAATGATTCAGGATGTGGACAAGTCTGTTGTTATCGACAGTGGTATCATTGACAGCCCGGTCTTGGGTAAAATTCCACCGATTGGTTTGTCTGGTGGCGTAAAGACGCTGATTTTGGTAAAGTTTGAGCCGGAGAAAGTGTTCAATGTATCGACTTGTGGCGACAACTGTGCAAAGTGGCTGCTTAAAATTGCAGAGCAGGAGGATCGCACGGTGAATTTGCGTCACCTGATGAATTTTGGCAAAAAGCCGTTTACAATAAAAGTGCTGAATACGAATCAAATCGTTCACAGTATGGAAGAGCTGATTTTGGCCGCAGGTGAGTTTGTGTAAAGGGGCTGACAGAAATGAAAGGCATTCATAAAGTGGTCGTTGGCACAAAGTACCTGAAATATGAATTTGAACTGCGACGCAACTTGACCATCATTCGCGGGGATAGTGCAACAGGTAAAACGACTCTCGTAGATATGATTCGTACACATATGAACGATGGAGAGAGTGGACCGGTCACTCTAAATTGTGATAAAAGCTGCTACGTGGTAGAAGGAAATCTTTGGAAGGGACAACTTGACAATATTCAGGACAGCATTGTTTTTATCGACGAAGGAAATGAGTTTGTCAATACCAAAGATTTTGCGCGTGCGATTCAGCAGACGGATAACTATTATGTTATCGTGACCAGAGAGGGTTTGCCAGCCTTGCCATACAGTGTGGAAGAAGTGTATGGAATCCGAACCTCTGGAAAGTATGGGACACTGAAACAGAGTTATCATTCGTTCTATCGAATTTACCCGGATAGTACGACTGAAAATATTAAACCGGAGAAGATCTTGACAGAGGACAGCAATTCGGGGTATCAATTCTTTGATGCGGTCTGTAAAGAACAGCAAATACAGTGTGATACTGCAAATGGAAAGTCCAATGTGTTTTCCTATTTGAAGGCTCATAGGAATGAAAAAATTCTGGTGATTGCAGATGGTGCAGCATTTGGCCCGGAGATGGACAGAGTGCTGCAGTTGGTGCAGACAAGAGAAAAGCTGGCACTCTATTTGCCGGAATCTTTTGAGTGGTTAGTACTTTCTTCTGGGATCCTGAAAGATACAGAGATTGCACAGATCTTGCAGACACCGTCTGACTGCATCGATAGCAAGGAATATTTTAGCTGGGAGCGTTACTTTACGGCGCTTCTGACGGAGAAAACGGCGGGAACATATCTGAATTATACTAAGAAAACGCTGAATGAGGCCTATCTGAGGGATGGTGTGAAAAACGCGATTTTGGGACAGATGCAGAAAGTCGAATTGAAATAAAATCAAAAGAAAGTGGAATCGTAATGAGGACGCAGTATACATTAAAGGTTTATCCGGCAGGGCTTGGGCGCAGCGTATACAGAACGATAACCATCTGTGGTACGGATACACTGGATCAGCTCTGCATGGCGATTTTGAATGCATTTGATTTTACGGCAGAGCATCTGTATGAATTTTGCATGGACAACAAGATGTACAGCGAAGACTGCTATCGATTCAATCCGATGGAAGATGACCTGTTTGACGAAGATGATGCAGAAGGAACCGATATTGCATTGGATGAACTGGGGCTGATCGAAGGACAAAAATTCTCGCTCCATTATGACTTTGGCGATGATTGGATGTTTGCCATCCGTGTGATGAAAATAGAAGAAGTAAAAAGACATCGCAAGCCGATGCTGCTCGGTTCAAAAGGAAGCGTTGAGCAGTACCCGGAGGGAGAAGAATGATGCCCAACGCTCTGTAATTTTGGCACTCGCTCAGGCTGCTATTAAAAACCCAAGAGCATAAGGATTTTATGGCGAATTATCGTTAAAAATCAAGTATAAAATAAGGCTCATGTATGAGGTGAATTGCGTTTAACACGGGGGCGCTTCCCAGAAGCATCACAGATACACCTCCACAGTCAGGTCGATCCACGCTGCACGGCGGAACTGGTGGGGCATCTTGTTGGCTTCTCGGTAACGCTTGGCGGTTTCAAAGTCGATGGTGAAGGTGAGGAGGGGCTTTTCCGATACAGCCATCAGATTGGTGCGTTCCTCTTTGGACTTCTTGCAGCCGGTGTTCAGCTTCCAGCGGTAGGAGTAATCGGCAAAGGGGGTGACCACTTCAACGAACTGGTCGATCAATTCGAGAGCAAGACGGGCACCGTGCACATCGACCTTCTGAGAGAGAAAATCGTAGATTGCTTTCAGGTCCGAAGAAACCGTCTGCGGTTCGGGCGCAGGGGAGAGGGCTTTCAACTCCTGCTCTAAGCGGGCAATCTCGTCATCTGCCTGTTTGCAAAGGGCTTGATATTCTTCTCGTGGCAGTTCGCCGTCTGCACGCATGGCAGCGTAGTTCAGCTTGCGTTTTTTGATTTTTTCGATCTGGCTCTGAATCGGTGCAGCGGACATTCGTGTGGCGGCTTTTCCGTTCTGGCAGCTTTCGATCATCTTGCAGGCACGGAGAATGGCTTTATTCTGATTGCCCCAGACCTTTTCAAAGATTTTCTTCGCCATCAGCTCCAGCTTCCACTCCGGGATAGAAATGGCATCACAACTGAGCTGTTCGGTCATGTTGTGCTCCAGAACGAAGGAACGGGTCGGGTTGACGGTTCGCATATTGCATTGGTAGCCAAAGACCGGCGTTCCGTCCTTCAGTTTACGCCAGTTGAAAATGCGGTAGGAAGAACCGCAGCGGCAACGAAGTTTTGCGACCCATAAATATTTGGTGCTGTCAATGCCCTTGCGTCGTGTTTCTCCATCAGGAAGACGCAGATTGACAATACGGCTTTTACGGATGCGCTCACATTCATGCCAGAGGGCTTCTGATACGATGGGTTCGAAGTTGCCTTTTACATAGACGAAGGAGGTTTCATCCAGATTGTTGATGCGTTTCTTTTCAAGATAGTTGTTGACCTTGGACTTGTTGTAGCAGACATAGCCCATATACGTTGCGTTACGAAGGATACGGCTGATTTTTGTACAGGATCAACTGACGTTTCCGTGCCCATCCTTGCGACCCAGCCGGGAAAGTTCATTGACGATCGCCTTTTCCCCGTAGCCCTGCGAATAGAGCGTGAAAACCATTCGTATGGTTGCAGCCTGTTCCTCGTTGATAACGTATGTACGGTTGACCTTAATCACCCACCAGGTCATGAATGGTAGTAACGACCTTTGCCATGCGCTCCAGACCGCTCCCCTGCGCGAGACCCAGCCGGACGGCAGCCGTCACCCCTTCGACACCTTCATCTGCGCTAAGACCCCGTCCGGCCGCTGGGGCGACCCCGAGGACATGGCGGGCCCCTGCGTGTTCCTAGCCAGCCATGCCTCTGACTTCGTCAACGGCCAGATCCTGTACGCCGATGGCGGCATCCTGGCTTACATCGGCCGTCAGCCCAAGTAACTCCGTCCTTTAAAACAAACAGAAAGCCGCCCGGAAACGTTCTCAGACGCTTCCGGGCGGCTTTTGTCGTATGTCGACCTTCTTTTTCCCAAGTGCTTCTTTCGCGGATGATTGTTCATAATTTGTCGAGCCAATGTTATTTCATATTTCTTGACTTTTTATTGAAAGCATGGCGGCGTAAGTGCTCCAGAATCCATGCATCTGAGAAAATCACACCGGGCAGTTCTTGTAAAGTGCAAAACGATGTAGTACACTTATGACAACTGCCGACAAGCTACACAGCAGAACCGGAAATTCAGTGGGTGTCAGGCACAGGGAATCTTTACGGTGTTCGGGCAAAAGGGGATGCGCAATATGTTTCAGGATTATTCGATTGACGATTACAAAAAGGCATGTTATATCATCCTGCGGCCAGATCTAACTCCGGAATACTTTATCCGGCATTTTGGAATGAGCCGCTATGAGTACAGCATCTGTCAGCAGCGTCTGAAAGAACTGCAAAAGTTCTATGGGATCGAGTATCATTTTGAAGAAAACCGGATCCATTGGACCGTCACCGATGAGAAACAGTTTCAGCAGCACTATAAGGGAATGTGGTCCTTCTACAATCGCCACCGCAGAAACCTTACAAACCGGAGCGAACTGGTCAGAGGGCTTTATATTGCCAGAAAGATTCTTCTTGCCAATGACCATACGGATTTGGATGCTGTGTCAGAAACAATGGGTTTTTCCCGCAGCAATCTGCGCAATGCAATCAAACTTTGCCGCACCTTTTTGCAAAGTTATAACATCCGGCTGGAAAACGCGCCCCATTACGGAGTGTACCCTATGGGCAACGAATGGAACATCCGGCGCTGTCTGATGGCGATCTATAGTCTGCTGGACGTGAACGTTATTCCGGAAGAAGATTATCCTGAGATCGCGGAAGGGCTCAGCAATCCGCACTACCCCGTGCTTCGGGAGAAAGTGTATGAAGCGCTGCTGCATAATAGCTGCAATTATTCCCAGGCACAGGTCCGGCGGCTGACGTATTATATCTTCTTCCAGCACCTGCGCATTCGGCAGGGAAGGATATTTTCCGGTTTTGAAAACATCCATCCGGCCATCATCGGCTATGTCCGCAGCTCCGAACGGCTGATGAAGATCAGTGCGGACATTACCCGGTCCTGTTTTGGCGGGAAAGCATTTTCCGAACAGGAGATTTTATCGGTTGCCATGATGTTGTTTGAAATGTATGACGAACCGGAGGAGTTCTGCGCCTTTGTGGAAGCAACCTTTCCCGAGGAAGCCAACGACCTGTACCGCATGGTGGATGGCTATCTGCTGCGAAGTTACGGCTTCTCCATCACCGGCCTGTACAGTTCCATTCTCCGGACAACGCTCTACCGCCTGATCATTCACCATCAGATGGGTTTGCTGTCCGAACATGCAGGGCACTCTGAAAGCCGGGCACAGATAATCTCAGACTATCCGCTGGTAATGCTTCTCTACCAGAACATCCAGCAGCTCCTTGCGGAACGCTATGGAAACGAGGCGGCCGGAATCTGCTGTGCTCCGCTGTGTGAACTGATTGCCTTTTATATTCAGGGGATGGATTATGCTGCGCCGCGGCTCCGCATCGGGATCACCGCCCGTTCCGACATTTATGCTCCCGAAATGATCCGGAACCTTCTCCTTGCAAAGCTGAACCCGCGGTATTACAGCTCGGTGGAATGCTGTACCTATGTTGACATGCTGGAAAACATCCCGGAGGCTCGGAAAAAGTATGATCTGATCCTGTGCGATGAACGCCTGTCCAACGATCCGCTGTTTCTTTCATATGCAGAGATCCGGAACGATCTCAACAACATCAATGCCTATCTTCAGATGCTGCGGGACCTGTTTGGAAATGACCTGAAAAAAGAAGATATCCGCACCCAGGAGCTGAAGCTGAGTGATGGGTGGGCCGAAGAGCTTCTGGCAGAGAGCCGTGCCTTTCCCGTTGCTGCTTTCACGGTGGAAGAAATCCAGAAGAAAACGATCTGTGTGAATGACTGTCTGGTTCTGCTTCTCACGCAACAGACGGCGCCACACAGTCTGCTGCAGTTCGGGAAATTGAAAAGTCGGCTCCGGGTCGGTGACAAGCGAGTCTCCCGTTATTTGCTGCTTTCCGGACGTGTAAATGCCCAAAACATCCGGATCATCAATTTGCTGCTCTACGAGCTGATACAGGACCCGCTGTTCTGGGCTACGCTTACCAGCTGCCCCTGCCCGGAAACGCTGAACAATCAGATTAACCGGCTGCTCAAATGATGCTGCCCTTTTGAAAAAACGACAACACCGCATAGAATTCCTGCTCTCTCTGAGGGAGCGTGGGATCCTGTGTGGTGTTTTTTGTGCACTTTGTCAAAAGCAAGCATATGAGCTTGTCAAATTTGTACAATGATGCAATTTTTTATGTAAAGTGCTCGAAAAAATCAGACAAGGAAAGTCTGTGGCAGACTTGTTATAATACACTCAGAAACTTTTCCGGAAAGTGATCCACATCAAAAAAGGAGGACACACAATGATTGCTTTGCTCAGAATTGATGAACGTCTGATCCATGGTCAGGTTGCAACCAGCTGGTCAAAGGCATTGGACATCGACACCATCGTATGTGCAAGCGACGAAGCGGCCCAGAACCCGCTCAAAAAGAAAATGCTGCTGATTGCAGCGCCGCCGGGCAAAAAGACCCATGTTCGCAGCGTGGACGAGGTGATCGGACTTCTGCAGGATCCGCGCGCAGAACGCATGAAGATTTTTTTGCTGACGGACAACCCCAAGGATGCGCTGAAACTGGTTTCGGCGCTGGGACTGAAAAATGTCAACTTGGGTAATTACCACAACCGCAAGGCAGAACATACCGCAAGCGTTTCTATGTATGTGCAGTTGGATCGGGACGATCTTGGTGCATTGAAGGAGATCAGCGAACGTGTTGCGGACGCTTATGTCCAAAGCCTGCCCTCGACCGAAAAAACGTCCCTGAAGGCCTTTGTTGCAGCAGCGGAAAAGGCTGAATGGAAATAAAAAAGGAGGAAACACAGTATGTTAGTTCCTGCATTGCTTGTAGCGTTTGCTTACTGGATCACATGGCTGATTGACGGCATTCTGGGATGGCAGACCATGACCCGCCCGATCGTGCTGGGCACAGTGATCGGTTTGCTCTGCGGTGACCTGAAGACCGGCGTTATAATGGGTGCCTCGCTGGAAGCTGTTTATATGGGCATTTCCGGCATCGGCGGCTCTCTCGCAGCCGATTATCGTTCGGGTACGGCAGTTGGCGTGGGCCTCGCGATCCTGTCCGGGATCTCCATGGAGGAGGGCATTGCAATCGCAGTTCCGATCGGTGCTCTGTGCCTTGGCCTGATGCCGGTCACCACAATGGTTGGCAACCTGATGGAAGTGCCCCTGATGAACGCCGCCAAGCAGGGCGATGTCAAAAAGTACAACCGTCTGGTCTGGTTCCAGGCCATCGTGCTCCAGCACCTGCTGGATACTGCCGTCATCTTCCTGTGCTGCTACTTCGGATCCACCGTGATCACGACCACATTCGATGCGATCCCCGCCTGGCTGATGAATGGTCTGTCGGCATCCGGCGGCATGCTGGTGGTCGTCGGCCTGGCGCTGACGACCCAGGCCATTTTCTCGAAGTACACCGTACCGTTCGTTCTGGTTGGCTTTGTTCTGACCAAATATCTGGCAATGCCGGTGCTCTCCGTGGCAATCCTCGGCTTTGTCTGTGCCTACATGGTCTTTGATCGTTCTCGTGCTCTGAAGCAGGTTGAAAATACGGTTGGAGGTGACGATTTCTATGCCTAATAAGCAGAATACGATTTCGCCGGAAGAAAAAAAGATCCTGAACAAATGCTATTGGGGCTCTCTGTCCTGCATGCGCACCACCAGCAATGTGGTTGGTCAGGGACGTGCCATGGTGCTGTCCACGGCACCGGTTATTGAAAAATATTATCAGGATGACGAAGCCAAAAAAGAAGCGCTTACCCGCCACGCTTCAGAGTACATCAACACAAACCAGACCATGTATGGTCTGTTGGCAGGCATTGCCTGTGCAATGGAAAAGGAACGCGCAGAAAAGGGCAACGTGGAACCCGGCACGATCACCAGTGTCATTGCATCCCTGATGGGCCCCCTGGCCGGTATTGGTGACTCGTTCTTCTTCAACTGTGTCCGTGTTATCGTAGCCGGCATCGCCATCGGAATTGCAGCCGACGGCAATCTTCTTGGACCACTGCTGTTTGTAGCACTGTTCGGCTTCGGTCTTCTTGCACTCAAGTATGTGCTGTTCATGACCGGTTACCGCACCGGCACCTCTTTGATCGATCAGGCTTCGGAATCCGGCATTATTTCTATGCTGATGGAAGTTGCCGGCATTCTGGGTGCCATGATGGTCGGTGTTCTGATTGCTTCCAATATCAAGATCAACATTGCTCTGGCACCGGTGGTCAACGGCGCAGAAATCAACATTCAGGGCATTCTGGACAATGTGATGCCTGGTCTGCTCAGCCTTGTTCTCTGGTGGGGTAGCTATAAGGCTCTGCAGAAGGGCCTGACTCCAGTCAAACTGATCTTCATCATTATGGGTGGATGCATTCTGCTCTCGCTGGTTGGTATTCTGTAAAATTGTGACGGGGAAGGAAGGCTCGCAAAGCACCTTCCTTCCCTGGTTTTTATGTTGAGAAGGGAGAGGTCGAAATGAAACTGCTGACGCAATCGGACGACTACGGATTTACCCGTGGTGTGACCTGTGGCATTCTGGATGCAATTGAAAACGGTGTCGTCCGGAATACCGGGTTGTTTGTAAATATGCCGGAAAGCGAGCACGCCGCATCCTTTATCCAAGATTATCCGCAGGTGTGCTTTGGCATCGACTTCAATATTGTCTCCGGAGATCCGGTCTCTGACCCGGAACTGCTCCCGGACCTGGTGGATCAGGACGGACATTTTATCCGTTCCACCGTCAAAATGGCAGATCCGCGCTTTGGTAAGGAAGAGTTGTGGCCCTACGAACAGGTGCTGACCGAACTGCGGGCACAGCTGAAGCACTTTGTCCGTCTTGCAGGGCAGCCGCCGGAATATCTGCACGGACACTCCATCAGCCGCAGCAGCCCGGCCTATATCCGGGCGATCCGGACCCTGTCGGAAGAAAGCGGCGTTCCGTACAGCGCAGACTGCCACAAAAAGGTGAATATGTACTGGGCTGCCAACGGTTACAATACCAAGCCTTTCACGGTGGAAAAGCAGCTGGAAACCGATGCACTGGCGTATGTCCGGGAACATCTGGATGAGGCACTGGGGCACGAATACGTCCTTTTGGGCGGTCATGTCGGCTTTGTGGATGCAGATCTGTTCCGTTACACGACCTATTCGGTCATCCGCTGCAAAGATCATGAAGTATTCACCTCGGACTTTGTGAAGAACTGGATCCTCCGCAACAACGTTGAGCTGATCACATACCGTGACCTGAAATAAGAAAGGAGAAACAGATGAAACTGATTGTACGAGGCGCCGATTATGCCATGACCGACAGCATCACCGACGGCTGCCTGCGCGCAGCCCGCTGCGGGATTCTGACCGATGTGGGCCTGATGACAAACAATGCTGCACAGGCCCGCTATGCGGTGAACGAGTTGAAAAAGTATCCGCATGTTTCGGTTGGTCAGGACCTGAATCTTGTGTCCGGGCTGCCCGCCAGCGACCCGAAGGACATCCCTGCACTGGTGGATGAAAACGGCATTTTTATTTCTTCGACCCGCCGCAAACTGGAAAATCTGTATGAGATTCCTTACGACCAGATCTACCGTGAAATGAAACAGCAGGTCGAAAATTTCATCGAAATTGTGGGCCGCAAGCCGTGCTACTTTGCAGGGCATTCGCTTTCCACACCGGAAGTCGAGCAGGCCATGGTGGATATTGCAGAGGAATATGGCGTACTGCTGAACTGCTTTGGTCTGAAGGATCTGCCGGTCGGCACACGCTGGTACTATAAAAACATGAAGGTCGACCCGAATGACCGCAAGCCATCTTACGGTCTGGCTGAACAGGGTGCAACGGATGTCATCGGGCATATTCTTTCTGGCGGCTGTGAGTTCGACTTCAATGCACCGTATGCGATGCTTGCAACCCACTGTGGTTACTGCGATGGTGAATTGCAAAACATGTCGACTTTTTCCGTCATCCGCGGCAGAGAACTCGAAGCGCTCTGCTCGCCGAAGATCAAGGAATGGGTCAAGGCAAACGGCATTGAGCTGATCAGCTTTGATCAGTATCTGGCAGAGCACGCGAAATAAACCACCGCGCATCTGCGCTTAAAACGCATAAAGGGATATGCGCCACTGGAAAAAATGGAGCATATGATGACAAAATGGAAAAAAAGACACTATTGGTAAAGGAACCAGGCTTTTACAGGCTGATGCTGATGCTTGCACTTCCTGTGATCATCCAGAATATGATCACGGTGGGCGTGAACATTATGGACACTGTGATGCTGGGCAGCTTTGGTGAGATACAGCTTTCCGGTTCTTCGCTGGCAAATGATTTTATCAACCTGTTCCAGATCGCCTGTATGGGCGTCGGTGGCGGTGCATCCGTTCTCAGTGCGCAGTTTTATGGCAAAGGCGACTACAACAATGTGAAAAAGACGGTTGCGATCATGCTGCGTGTAATTTTCTCTGTGGCCGTCGTCTGCATGGTGATCTCGTTGTTTTTCCCGGAGGAGCTTCTCCGGATCTATACAGCCGACACTGCTGTGATCGAAAAGGGTGCAATTTATCTCCGGTACAGCACAGCTTCTTTTGTAATGATGGCCATCACAATGACCCTGACCTTGATTCTGCGGTCTATTCATGATGTAAAGATCCCGCTCTACGCATCGATTGGCAGTTTCTTCGTCAACATCTTTTTTAACTGGGTCTTTATTTTTGGTCACTTTGGTGTGCCACAGATGCAGATTGCCGGTGCCGCAATCGGAACCGTTCTTGCCCGTCTGTTTGAGCTGATCGTGATCGGCGGACACTTCTTCTTCCAGGAAAAGCAGTTGCGCTTCCGCATCCGGGATCTTTGGATGCCGGTCGGAGATCTGCTGGGTACATACTGCAAATACTGCATTCCGGTTCTGTGCTCTGACATGCTTCTGGGTATCGGCAACAGCATGGTCTCGGTCATCATCGGCCACATCGGAACATCGTTTGTAGCAGCCAATTCCATCGTTGCCATGATCCAGCGCCTTTGCACAGTCATGACACAAGGCATCGGACAGGCCGCGGCCGTGATCACCGGAAACAATGTGGGAAGCGGCAAATTGGACAAGGCTTACCGGGAAAGCACAACCATGATCATCTTGACCGTGTTGTTTAGCCTGGGAACCAGCCTCATTTTAATGATCATCGGGCCGTTTGTGGTCAATGCCTACAACCTTTCCGCTGAAACACATGACATTGCCATGCAGCTCCTGGACGCGATCAGCTTTATCATTGTATTTCAGGCACTGCAGTCCGTGCTGACAAAGGGTATCCTGCGGGGCGGTGGAGACACACGGTTCTGCATGATGATTGATGCCACATTTCTTTGGCTGATTTCCATTCCACTTGGATGGCTCACCGGTGTTGTCTTGAAGTTGCCGGCATTTGTCGTATATGTCTGCATGAAACTGGACTGGATCATCAAGGTTTTTGTGTGTCTGTTCCGTTTCAAAAGTAAAAAATGCTTTCGGATCGTCTCCGACAGTACGGAAGAAAGGAATGCCGGTTCATGTTAAAGATTTTTCTGTCCTCTCATGGCCGCTTTGCCAGCGGCATCAGGAGTTCCTGCGAGATCCTTCTGGGAGCGCAACAAAATCTGACGGTTTTTGATGCCTATGTAGACAACGATACCGTGCAGGAGCATCTGGATGATTTCTACAAAACCGTTTCTGCTGAGGATCAAGTCCTGCTTTGCAGCGATCTGTATGGAGGCAGCGTCAATCAGTCAATGTATCCATATCTCCAGAAGCCGAACACGCGTCTGGTCAGCGGCGTCAACATGACATTCATGATGAACGTCTTGTGTGAGGAAGAATTGTCCGATGAGCGACTGGAGGAGATTCTGGAGGAAAGCCGCAGCTATCTGCGCAGGGTAAATCTGGAAACCAATGAGACAGAGGATGAATCCTTCTTCTAAGGAAAAAGCAGTAGGAAAAGCCACGACGAATGTTCATATTGTGACGTTTCATCGTGGCTTTTCTTGCGGTCAGAGTGGCGAGACTCAAGCTCGCGGCCTCCTGCTCCCATAGAAGAAGTAAAAAGACATCGCAAGCCGATGCTGCTCAGTTCAAAAGGAAGCGTTGAGCAGCACCCGGAGGGAGAAGAATGATTCCCAACGCTCTGTAATTTTGGCACCCGCGCAGGCTGCGATCAAGAACCCCCGCAAGTAATTGCGTGAGCGCTTGAAAAAGCACAAATAAAGCAAACGAACCGCCCCGGTTTCCGTAACAGGAGATCGGGGCGGTTTTTTGCGCTCACGGAGGGGCAGATGAAAAACGCAGTATGAATATATACTATATAAAAATGAATATATGCTAAAATTTCGGGTAAATACTTGCATTTTCATTAAAATGGGTGTATTATAACACCTGCCGACGAAATGCCGACAATCAACAAGAGAGGGATCGATACTATTATGTCTTTGAAGAAGAAAATTGCTGCGGCTTTCATCGCCTGTGCGATGACGCTTGCCGTGGTTCCTTCCGCCTTCGCCTGCACGGCACTCTATGTCGGCAGCGACCTCACCGAGGACGGCACCACCATGTTTGGCCGGATCGAGGATCTGGGCACCAACGATTCCAACAAGCTGTTCAACATCAGCCCCGCCGGGAAGCACACCGCGGGCGAGGTGTACGAGGGCTGCTACGGCTTTACCTACACCTTCACCCACGACAGCTACCGCTACACCGCCCGCCGGGACGACAACGGTCTGGGTGTCTGCCCGGACTGCGACAGCACCCACGAGCACACCCCCTATGAGGAGGCTGGCACCAACGAGAAGGGAGTCATGGTCTCTGCCACCGAGTCTCTCTACGGCACCGACGCCGTGCTGAGCGTAGACCCCTATGTGGACAACGGCATTGAGGAAGCCGAGATCACCACGGTGCTGCTGAGCGAAGCTTCCACGGCCCGCGAGGGTGTTGCCCTGCTGACCTCCATCTACGACAACGCCGGTGCAGCCGGCGGCTCCGGCGTGTTCATTGCCGACCAGAACGAGACCTGGTTCGTGGAGAACCTGACGGGCCACACCTACCTTGCCTTGAAGCTCTCCTCCAGCGTGGTCTTCATGCAGCCCAACATCGCCGCTATGGGCAAGATCGATCTGGATGACACCGACCATGTGGTGGCCTCTGCCAACCTGATCTCCGTGGCCCAGAAGGCCGGTACCTTTGTGGGCGACGCCGCTGCCAATGTCATCGACCTGGATGCCTCCTACAACGGCGACATCGCATCGGACCGTATGGCAGCCGGCCTGAACTACCTGTACGGCACCGACACCTTTACGAAGGACAACTACAGCGAGACCGACTTTGCTATCAGCAACGTCGGCGAGAACGGTGCCATCGTCCCGGTCTACTCCAATATCCAGCTGACCAAGAAGTTCTCGGTGGAGGATTCCATCCACTTCTTTCAGACCGAGCCCATCGGCAAGACGGGCAATGTGGAGACTCATCTGTTCCAGGTGAGCGCCACCGGCGATCTGAACACCGCCATTACCGAGTGGACCGCTTTTGACGACGACGTGTACAACGCCTTCGTCCCTTACTATCCGATGCTGACCACCGACACCGCAGATGTCTACAAGGTCTCGGTCCATAAGGTCACCCGTTCCGACGAGCAGCCCACCGAGGGCGTCTGGTATCAGGATGCCAAGGGCCGCTACTATACCTACCCGGACGACTGGACCGACTCCTTCTACGGCGTGCGTGACGCCCTCTCCAACCTGCTGACCTACGGCAGCAATGGCAACCAGGTCACCGCAAAGGATCAGGCTGCAGCCAAGGCCAGCTACGCTGCGCTCCAGCAGGAGATCATGGCCGACTACGCCGACATGAAGGCCGCCGTTGCCGCTGCCGACACGCTGGAGGCCAAGCAGGCTGCCGCCACCAACGCCAGCAATGCCATGAGCCAGAAGGTGTACAACACCACCCTGAAGATGTATAACAAGCTCCAGGCCAAGACGGCCGCCCGGGCATGGGTCAGCTCCCTGCTGCACTGAGGCTTTGCAGCGCCTGAGGCGTTTCCCATAAAACCGCAGCGCCCCCGGTTTCCATGACAGGAAGCCGGGGGTGTTTTTTGTATCATTTGCTGAATCTGAAGGATCTGCTTGTAAAGCTGAGAAAAAAGGTGTAATATTGGTGTACAGAGATTTAGAACAATGCATGATATGTAATGTCTCTGTGATCTGCATCAGCGGATGTGCTCCGAATGCTTGATAGGGAGCAACACTTTCCCCGCCTTGCGGGGGTAATAGCCGGAAAACGGCAAACATCAAAAAAACTGAAAAACCATGAAAAAAGCAGCAAACATCCGCTTTATAGGACTTTTTGCGTGCTATTCTATCCTCAGAGAAACCCCGATGATGCGGAAAATGCGATTTTCCTGACTGCAGTGGAGGTGGAACAGGATGAAACAACGAGGTATTCCCTACGAAGTGCGGCTGTTTGCAGGCAAAACAGACCCGATGAACAGCGGCTTCTGGCTACCGCTCTGGATGCACCTGAGGGATACGGCGGGTATTATGGTGTATCTGGTGCAGAAGTGGCTGCCGGAAAGCGTCCGTCAGCATATCGAGCTGGACGAGGATCTGCTGACACAGACCGCCTGCTTTCTGGGGTGGGTGCATGATATTGGTAAATTGAGCTGTTGCTTTGCCGGGCCTATTATGGAACTTTTGCCGGAGCCCAGACAGCGCCTGGAAAAATACACAACGCTCCGGTACCGGGAACAGAACCGCAAGTGTTCACGTCACGCGCTGGCGAGCGAGGCCATTTTGCGGTGGCTGAAATGCCCCGACGGGCTTGCATCGGTAGCAGGCGCACACCACGGCAAGCCACAAACCGGGAAGAATGTGCTTGACCAGCTGGGGGATAAGAACGAAAGAGGCAGCTGGGAATCCAACTATTGGCCCGAGGGGGAACAGGAATTCTGGGAGAGCTGCTGGCGGGAACTGTTTGACTACGCCTTGCAGGAAAGCGGCTTTTCCAGCGTGGACGAGCTGCCGCAGCTGACCATCCCGGCTGAGATCCTGCTGACCGGCCTGCTCATCATGGCGGACTGGATCGCCAGCAACACCCGGTACTTTCCGCTCATTCCGGTGGAAGAGGAGGGCAGCGATACCCTGTATCCCGCCCGTGTCGATCGGGCGTGGGAAGCGCTGGACCTGACCTCTCCGTGGGAGGTGCAGTCGGATGTGACGGAACCGGGGGCGTTTGCGGAACGGTTCGGCTTCCCGCCCAACGAAGTCCAGCGGGCCATGCTGGAAGCTGTCAGCCGCACGCAGGAACCGGGTATCTTTATTCTGGAAGCGCAGATGGGCGTGGGCAAGACGGAAGCCGCGCTGGGCGCGGCAGAGATTTTAGCTAAGCACGGTGGTGAGGGCGGCGTCTTCTTTGGTCTGCCCACCCAGGCCACCGCCAACGGCATCTTTGAGCGGCTGCTGGCATGGGCCGAAAAGCAGCCGGATGGGTTGGAGCACTCCATCAAGCTGGCCCACGGCATGGCCGAACTGAACGAGGCCTATATCCGATTGCAGCAGGACACGGTGCGGGTGGAGGAAGATCTGGAAGCAGACCCCGATGCTGACCCGGAGAGCCGTGTGATGGTGCATCAGTGGTTCCGGGGCAATAAGCAGGGGCTGTTGGCTGAGTTTGTCATCGGCACAGTGGATCAGCTGTTACTGGCGGCGTTACAGCAAAAACATGTGATGCTGCGCCACCTTGGCCTTGCGGGCAAGGTGGTGGTCATTGACGAGTGCCACGCCTATGACGCTTACATGAACTGCTATCTTGACCGGGCGCTGACCTGGCTGGGCCGGTACAAAGTGCCGGTGATCCTGCTTTCAGCTACCCTGCCCGCCAAACGCCGGGTCGAGCTGGTCAGGGCCTACCTGAATGGAAGAACCGCGCCGGATGGCCCGTGGCAGACCTGCTGGGGCTACCCGCTGCTGACCTGGACGGATGGCAAACGGGTGGAGCAGACGACTATCCCACTGGAAACCGAACCACGCAGAGTGGAGACATTCCCGCTGACCGAGGAACAGCTGACTGACACTCTGCGCAGTGCCTTGCGGGAGGGCGGCTGTGCGGGCGTGATCGTCAATACCGTGAAAAAGGCGCAGGCCATTGCGGCTCGTCTGCGGGCAGAACTGCCGGAGTTTGAGGTGGTGGTATTCCACGCTCAGTTCCTTATGCCCGACCGTGCCGCCAAAGAAGAGGCGCTGATGAAGCGCATCGGCAAGCACTCCACCCCGGAACAGCGGGATAAGCTCATTGTGGTGGGCACGCAGGTGCTTGAACAGTCTCTCGACATTGACCTGGATTTTCTGGTCACAGAGCTCTGCCCCATGGATCTGCTCTTACAGCGCATCGGACGGCTGCACCGCCACGAGGGGCGGGCTCGTCCCCGGCCGGTGGCGCAGGCCCGCTGTGCCGTGCTGGACACTGGGACGGAGGACTTCGACGAAGGCAGCAAGGCGGTTTATGGGGAATGGCTGCTCTGGCGCACCCGCAAGTTCCTGCCCACCGCCATCACCCTGCCCGATGACATCGCCCCGCTGGTGCAGGATGTCTATGGCTGGGAGCCCGACCCTCTGCCCGCCAGCCCGCAGAGCACTGCGGCCCGGGCGGAGTACGAAAAGGCCCAACAAATCAAAATGGGCAAGGCGAAGACTTTTACCATCCTGCCGCCAGAAGAGCACAGAAAGCGCCCTTCCCGGAATACGCTGGATAATTGGATGGATGATGTGGGTGCGGTCAGTGACAACGGTGCCCGCGCGGCGGTGCGTGACGGCGACCCTTCCATTGACGTGCTGGTGCTGATGCGGGATGCGGCGGGAAATGTCCGCTTCCTGCCCGATGAAACGGGGCAGCCCGGTGCCTGCGTGCCCACGGACGAGCCGCCTCAGCCGGAGATGGCGCTTCAAATTGCACGGCAGAAGCTGCGCCTGCCCGGATATTTCAGCAAACGGTGGTCGGTGGAACAGACCATCGACGCACTGGAAGCCCGGAACCGGGAAGTGTTCGGGCTGTGGCAGCAGTCGCCACTGCTGCGGGGAGAACTGATCTTACTACTGGATGACCACCTGACCGCACAGCTTGCCGGGCAGGTGCTGCAATACGACCGTGAAAACGGTCTGACCTACCGGAAGGAGGAAGAGAATGAAGCAAATTGAGTATAATTTGCTGGAGGAACGCTGGGTGCGGGTGCGCGGGCAGGACTACACCGTGCAGGAAGTCTCTCTGCCGGATGCCCTGCTGCACGCCCACGAATACCGCGACCTGGCCGGAGAACTACCCACCCAGGATGCCGCCATGCTGCGGTTGCTGTTGGCGGTTCTGCACACGGTGTTTTCCCGGGTGGATGAAAACGGTACTCCAGCCCCCTTTGAGGAAACGGACGATGCCCTGATCCGCTGGGAGGAGCTGTACCGGCTGGGGCATTTTCCGGAAGCGCCCATCCGGGCCTATCTGGAGCAGTGGCGTGACCGCTTCTGGCTTTTCCACCCGGAACGCCCCTTCTGGCAGGTGCCGGAAGCGAAGATCGGAAGCCCATTCCGGGCAAAAAAGTTGAACGGTGAAATCTTTGAAAGCGAAAATAAGGACAGCTTGTTTTCTGCCTATTCAGGCGATGCGAAAGAGAGGCTGACCTATCCACAGGCGGCAAGATGGCTTGTTTTTTTGAATAATTACGACGATACTGCGGCAAAGAAAAAGGCAAAGGATAGAACGCTGCCTTCTATGGGGCCGGGCTGGCTGGGCAGACTGGGCGTAGTCTATGTAAAAGGAGCAAACCTGTTTGATACTCTGATGCGAAATCTGATGTTCTTGCGGGACGGTGGAAAGCTCTGGGAAGAGGATGCTCCCTGTTGGGAGCTGGATGCAGCCCGGACAGAGGAACGCACAGAAGTACCCTGCCCGGATAACTTTGCTGGACTGATGACGATGCAATACCGAAGAATTTTGCTGAAGCGTCAGGAAGGCTGGGTGACAGGTTGTACTGTGCTTGGTGGAGATTTCTTTGATTCAACGAATGCATTTGCCGAACCGATGACGCTCTGGAATAAAAAAGAAGAGAGCAAAAATAACCCACGATACTATTACCCGCGTGTGCATAGTATGAGCAAACAACTTTGGCGAGAGTTTTCGGCTCTGACTGGAATCGATAGCCATGTTCCCGGAGTGATCTGGTGGAATACCTTACTGCAAAACGAGAAGATACTGAGCAGAAAAGAGCATTTGCAGATATGTGCGCTTGGTGTGGAATATGGCAAGATGAGCAACTCCATGACAGACTGTTATACGGATCAGCTTTCTATGGAACTGGCTTTGTTAAATGAATTGGGCCGTGCATGGCAATCTCGAGTAGAGGCTGAGGTGGAAAACTGCGAGCAGGCCGCGCAATCTGTCGGCCGCCTTGCGTGGGAGCTCTCCCTTGCGGCGGGAGATAAGAATGATACGACCGCGGAATCCGCCCGCACCCAGTTCTACTTTACCATCGACCAGCCGTTCCGGCTTTGGCTGCAGAGCATTGACCCTGAAACGGACAAGCTGGACGAAAAAGCCGATGAATGGCAGGAGGAAGCCCGCAAACTGGCCGCAGAGCTGGGCCGCCAGATGGTGGAGCGGGCCGGGAATGCCGCCTTTGTGGGCCATAGGGTCGAGGTGAAAACAGGCGGTAAAAAGGACGAAAAGAAAACCGTTCTGTATACAGCCCCCAAGGCCTACAATAGCTTCCTGTACGATCTGCGGAAGCTCTACCCGAAGAAAGAAGGAGAAACAGCATGATAACGGATGCGATCCATGATTATGTGGCCGGACAGCTGAGCGGGCTGTGGAGCCTGCCCAAACCCCAGCGGCGTGCCCGGCTGGCAGAGCTGCGCCGGGGCGTTGGGCATCAGCCCGGCGACCTGCCGGCGCTGTGGGGCAGCTTCCTGCAGGAACTGCCCAAAGAGCTCTGGGGCAGGGAAACAGCGGCAGGAGAGTGCCGGGAACCATCGGAAGCTGAGTGGGCGGTCTACCTTGCCCTGACTCTCTACGCCCTGCACCAGCAGGGAGAAGAGAACGTTTCCATGAATGAAAAGGGCTGCACGCTGGGCAGGGCGGTGCGCCTGCTGGCCCAGAATTCCGCAGCTGCTGCGCAGGACTGGACCGAGAGCAGCGTCCTGCGCCGGTTCAACGCACTGGCCACAGCAGATTCCATGCCCGAGGTGTCCCACTACCTCCGGGGGATGGTGCAGCTGTTCCGGGGAAATGAACCGAAGCTGAAACTGGATTACCCCCGGCTGGCTGTGGAGCTGTACCGGTTCCAGCTCCCGGATCAGGCAGCCAATGTCCGCCTGCAGTGGGGCCGGGACCTTTACCAGATGAATGCCGACACACCTGAAACCGAAGAAAAGGAGAATTGAAATGGATACCAAGCGTCTGTATGTTGATTTTCATGTGCTGCAAACGGTGCCGCCCAGCTGTGTGAACCGCGACGATACCGGCAGCCCCAAGACGGCTGTCTATGGCGGTGCCACCCGCGCCCGGGTATCCTCTCAGGCGTGGAAGCACGCGATCCGCAAAATGTTTGCCGAAGAAATGGCAGATATGGTCGAGACCGGAAAACGTACCCTGAAAGCAACTGACCTTGTGGCCGGGGAACTGGCCGCACTGGCTCCTGAACTGGACAATGCCAGACTGAAAAAGGATGCAAAAAAGGCACTGGAAAATGCGGGCATCAAGCTGAAAGATGACAACAACGCCGCCCTGCTCTTTTTGAGCACGGCCCAGGCCCGGGCGCTGGCCCGGCTGGCCGCCGAGGACTGCGAGGAGAAGGATGACTACAAAAAGGCCCTGAAGGAGAACCCTTCGGTGGATATGGCGCTGTTTGGCCGGATGGTCGCCAGCGATCCTTCCCTGAATTACGATGCCGCCGCTCAGGTGGCCCACAGCATCTCCACCCATGCCGTGCAGAACGAGTTTGATTACTTCACCGCCGTGGATGACTGTGCCCCGGAGGATTCGGCAGGCGCGGGCCATCTGGGCACGGTGGAGTACAACTCTTCCACCCTGTATCGCTATGCCACCGTCAACATGGTGGAACTGGTACACCTGCTTGGGGCTGAAAAGGCAGCCCAGGCTGTCCGGGTGTTCGGCGAAGCCTTCATTCGCTCCATGCCCACCGGAAAGCAGAACAGCTTTGCCAACCGCACCCTGCCGGATGCTGTCTATGTCACCCTGCGGGAGGATCAGCCTGTGAACCTCTGCGGTGCCTTTGAAAAGCCGGTGCGCAAGAGCCCCGAGGGCTATGCGGAACCTTCCAAGACGGCGCTGAAGCAGTATGCGCAGCAAGTGTATGCCTGCTATGCGGATGCCCCGGCCCAGAGCTTTGCTGTGGGCATCGGGCTGGACGAGCTGGCCCCGGCCATGCCCTTGAACCAGATGCTCACCGCGCTGGAACATGCCGTAAAGGAGAAGCTGCCCGGAAATGAGGTGTGACCATGGCAACGCTGTTGCTTCGGCTGGCCGCGCCCCTGCAATCGTGGGGTGCGGATTCCAAATTTGAGACCCGCAAAACGAACCGGGAACCCACAAAAAGTGGTGTCATTGGCCTGTTGGCAGCGGCTCTGGGCCTGCGCCGGGACGATGCCGCAGGCCTTGCCCGGCTGAACGGCCTGCACTTTGCCGTCCGTGCTGACCGGGAGGGCAGCCTGCTGGTGGACTTCCACACAGCCAACCGGGAAGAGGATCGGAAAAAAGGCAAGGCTCCCTATGTGACCTACCGCCATTACCTGCAGGATGCGGTCTTTCTGGTGGGGCTGGAAAGCGAGGACACCGCCCTGTTACAGGAGCTGGAAACGGCCCTGAAACATCCGGTCTACCCGCTGTATCTGGGGCGGCGTTCCTGCCCGCCCACCCTGCCGCTCTGCCTTGGTATCAGGGCCGGGGAACTGCTGGATACCCTGCGGGCAGAACCGCTGCTGGTGAAACAGAGGAATGGGGCCCCCTTGCGCATCGTGGCAGACGCGGACCCGGCGGATGCTGCTGCCGTGCCCCGGCGTGATCTGGCGATGTCGTTCAGCCCCATCCACCGGCAGTACGGCTTCCGCCCGGTGCGGGAGTGGAACACAAACCCGCCGGAAATGCCCGGCGCGACCGAACATGACGCAATGGCAGAATTGAGGTGAGGAATCATGTATCTATCCCGCGCAGAACTTGACCCGACCCGCCGTGAGACCATGGTGGCGCTGATCTCGCCCCAGAAATTCCATGGTGCGGTGGAAAACGCTTTTGCCGGTGCGCGCCGCCGCAGGCTGTGGCGGCTGGATCAGCTGGGAGAAAAACTGTACCTGCTCCTGCTCAGTGAGGAACGGCCGGACCTGACCGCCCTGTGTGCGCAGTTCGGCACCGGTGCGCCCCCGGAGACCCGGCCCTATGACCCGCTGCTGGAACGGGTGACAGCGGGCAGCTGCTGGCAGTTCCGCCTGACCGCCAACCCCACCCGCAGCAAAAAAGACTCTGCCGACCATACGGCCCGGGGAACCCTGAAACCCTGCTATCTCGAGGTGGAGCAGGAGGAATGGCTGTGGGCGCAGGCCGCAAAGCACGGCTTTGCCGTCTCGGAGGGTTCGTTCGCAGTGACCCGGAAGCAGACCTATCACTTCAAGAAAAACGGCACCCGGCCTGTTACCCTGCTGGCTGTGACCTACGAGGGCATTCTGCAGGTGACGGACCCGGAGGCCTTCAAGGCCCTGCTGTGCGAGGGCGTTGGCCGGGGCAAGGCCTATGGCCTTGGCCTGATGACCATCATCCACAGGGGAGGGGACCATGGCTGAGATGCCGGGCATTGCGCGGCCCGAACGGCAGGCGCTGCCGCAGCTCCGGGACCGGATGACCTTTCTGTATCTCTTTTCCCCGCCCACGCGGGGGTGATCCTGAATTTTTCAGAGACCAAAACGTGGGAAATGCCTTTCCCCGCCTACGCGGGGGTGATCCCTTGTAATGCAGGCCGTCATCGTCGATATCCGCCTTTTCCCCGCCTACGCGGGGGTGATCCCTTGAGCTGCTGCAATACCCGGTTGTAATACTCCTTTTCCCCGCCTACGCGGGGGTGATCCTACACTGGGAGCAATCCAGCAGGGAATCTATAACTTTTCCCCGCCCATGCGGGGGTGATCCCCATAGCGACCCGATGATAACACGGCTTTATGCCTTTTCCCCGCCCACGCGGGGGTGATCCGTAGGAGCTGGGGACACACAGCAGCATGTGGATCTTTTCCCCGCCCATGCGGGGGTGATCCCGACGTTATCGCCCTTGCCAACGCAGGATTCAGCTTTTCCCCGCCCATGCGGGTGTGATCCCTTCTGTGTCTGTTTGCCACTCCGTAATTGAACCTTTTCCCCGCCCACGCGGGGGTGATCCCATGAGGGTTAATAAGGCTGACCACAAGTTCCTCTTTTCCCCGCCCATGCGGGGGTGATCCTATGCTGATGCAGATGGGCTATAACACACTAGGCTTTTCCCCGCCAGCGCGGGGGTGATCCCAGTTCCTGCCAATCAAGACCAATGACGGCGACTTTTCCCCGCCCATGCGGGGGTGATCCCAGCCACAGATCGTATGCCTCACGGGAGGTTGCCTTTTCCCCGCCTACGCGGGGATGATCCTAGCAGAACGCCCTATCTGGTGGAAATCATGGACTTTTCCCCGCCTATGCGGGGGTGATCCTGAATCGGAACTGCCGCCGTAAAACAGAAAAGGCTTTTCCCCGCCCATGCGGGGGTGATCCCTGGCAGCTGTGTCACAAGATGATCTTCACCGGCTTTTCCCCGCCCACGCGGGGGTTCCACATTGACAACCCTGCGCAAAAAGCAGATAATAGGTTTATCTTGAATGCAGAGCGAGGGAAAGTATATGCTGTATTTTGAAAACGATTACTGCGAGGGTGCGCATCCGGCGATCTTACAGAAGCTGGTGGAGACCAACTTTGAAAAGGTCTCCGGCTACGGCACCGATCCCTATTGCGCCAGTGCGCGGGAGAAGATCCGCGCGGCGTGCGGCGCACCGGATGCCGATGTCTGGTTCATTTCGGGCGGCACCCAGAGCAACGCCATCGTCATTGCATCGATGCTGCGCCGCTGGGAGGGTGTGCTGGCCGCATCCACCGGCCATGTGGCCGCTCACGAGGCCGGTGCCATCGAGTTCACGGGCCACAAGGTCATCGGCCTGCCGCACACCAACGGCAAGCTGGATGCCGGGACTGTTGAGGACTGGTGCAGGACCTTCTATGCCGATGGCAATGTGGACCACCTCGTGTTCCCGGGCATGGTGTACATCTCCCACCCGTCGGAGTACGGCACCCTGTACACCAAGGCAGAGCTGGAAGCGCTGTCCGCTGTCTGCCATAAGTACCACATGCCGCTGTTTATGGACGGTGCCCGTCTGGGCTATGGTCTGGCCGCCGAGGGCACCGATGTGACGCTGGCCGATGTGGCCCGCCTGACCGATGTGTTCTACATCGGCGGCACAAAAGTGGGCGCGCTCTGCGGCGAGGCAGTTGTGTTCCCCCACGGCGCACCGGCTCACTTTATGACCATGGTCAAGCAGCAGGGCGCTCTGCTGGCAAAGGGCCGTCTGCTGGGCATCCAGTTCGATGTGCTGTTCACCGATGACCTGTACCAGACCATCAGCAAAAATGCCATTGAGACCGCCGCCGTGCTCAAGAAGGGACTGGCCGAAAAGGGCTATTCGTTCTTCATGGATTCGCCCACGAATCAGGTGTTCATCGTGTTGTCCAACGAGCAGCTGGCCGCGCTGGAAGGCAAGGCCAAGTTCGGCTTCTGGGAGAAGTACGATGATACCCACACCGTTGTCCGCATTGCCACCAGCTGGGCCACCCGGATGGAAGAGGTGGAGCAGCTGCTGGAGCTGATGTAAGGGCACACCTGCCAAATGGCGGTGCGTCTCTTTGTGCAGGATGCAGATTGTATTTCCTGCGCGGATATGCTATTCTTAACTGGATAAAGACTGCACTTTGTGTACCGTGGAAGGATGGTTTGTATTATGGGCTTTTTTGACAAGCTTTTTGGCGGCAAGGCCGCATCCGAGACGAAATTTTCCGGCCAGAAGATGACGGTCATGCTTCCCATTGACGGTAAGGTGATCCCGCTGGAGCAGCTGCCTGACGAGACCTTTGCCTCCGCGATCCTGGGCCCCGGCTGCGGCGTGGAGCCCACCGGCGACACCGTTTATGCTCCCTTTGACGGCACCGTTACGCAGGTGCCCGAAAGCCTGCACGCCGTTGGTATGATGAGCGATGACGGCATTGAGCTGCTGATCCATGTCGGTATGGACACGGTGGAGATGAAGGGACAGGGCTTTACCTCCCTGACCAAAGAAGGGGCCAAGGTCAAGGCCGGCACCCCGCTGCTGAAGGTGGATCTGGAAGCTATCCGCGCCGCAGGCCACCCCACTGCAACGGCTCTCATCGTGACCAACAGTGATGACCTGCCGGAGATCAGTGTTGTTGCAAACGGCGATGCTGCCGCTGGCACGCCGGTGTTCAAGTTCAAGAAATAAGTGAGCAGATCCCCCGGAGGCAGAGTGCTTTCGGGGGATTTTTGCGGAGAAAAGTCGTACTTATTTGCAAAAAAGCTGTATTTTGCGTGATTTTCTCTTGCATTGCAGGGGAAGTTGTGCTAGAGTAGGCAAAGTGTGAGCCAAAAACCGGTACTGTGAGAGGAAAAGTATATGGAAACAAAAAAGAAGCACGAATTATCCCTTGCAAAACGCATGGCGATCTCTCTGGTCTGCGGCCTGGTGGCCGGTCTGGCCTTTATGTTCCTGCGGGAGCATCTGAACGCCAGCGGTCAGGCACAGACCTGGACCACCATCAACAACCTGCTGTTCCAGGATATCACCGCCGAGGGCGCTGAGCGTTCCTTTGGCATCTTCTACATCATCGGCCAGCTCTTCATCAAGGCGCTGCAGCTGGTGATCATCCCCATGGTCTTTACCTCCATTTCGCTGGCCATCGGCAGCATTGCAGACACCCGCACCATGGGCCGCATTTCCGCAAAGACCCTGTTCTGGTTCCTGCTGTGCTCCTTCCTGGCGCTGCTGCTGGCAGGCTGTGTGGGCTACGGCACCTACTCCATGGGCCTGTTCAACACCCGCATCGAGGGTCTGGCAGAGGCCAGCGGTTCCACCGGTTCCAACCCCCTGAACGTGGTGCTGAACATCATCCCCTCCAACATCATCACTGCCTTTGGCAGCAATGGCGCTGTGCTTTCCAGCGTGTTCCTGGCAGTGGCCATCGGCCTGAGCATGAACACCCTGGGCGAGAGCCGCACCGCGACCCTGCGCCGCCTGCTGGGCGAGGTCAACGATGTGGTGGTCGTGTTCCTGAACTTCATCGTCAGCAACTTTGCTCCCTTTGCAGTCTTTGTGCTGCTGACCCGCACCTTCGCCATCTACGGCATCGATTACCTCAAGCCCGCGCTGGTCTATGTGGTGGTCACGGTGGTCCTGCTGCTGGCCTTCCTGATCATTGCCTACCCGCTGGTCATTGCACTGGGTGCCAAGCTGGACCCTTTTACCTTCATCCGCAAGATCGCCAACGTGGCAGTGTTCGGCTTCTCCACCTCCTCCAGCGCCGCCACCCTGCCCCTGAACATCAAGGTGTGCGAGGAAGAGTTCGGCGTGGATGAGAGCATCGCTTCCTTCGTCCTGCCGCTGGGCATGACCATCAACATGGACGGCACCGCCATCATGCAGGTCATTGCCACCGTGTTCATTGCAGGCTGTGCCGGTTACACCGTCACCCCCGGCCAGCTGGTCGTGGTCGCCCTGCTGGCCCTGCTGGCATCTGTGGGCACCCCCGCCGCTCCCGGCGCTGGGGCTGTCATCCTGTTCACCATCCTGTCCGGCATGGGCTTCGTCAACGACGGCGCTCTGCTGGCCTACTCCCTGATCCTGGCCATCAACCGCCCCATCGAGATGCTGGTCACCTCCCTGAACGTGGTGGGTGATGCAGTTGCCAGCATCTGCGTTGCCAAGAGCGAGGGCCTGCTGAACGAGGAGACCTTCAATAAGTAACAATACGCCGTAACAGGCGCAGCAAAAACTCCCGTGCACAGCATCTTCCGATGTGAGCATGGGAGTTTTTTGTGTGGTAGTATTTGTGGGAAGAGTGTGGTATACTCGGCTTGGTTCAACAAATCGGAATTTGAGAAGGTAAGTGAATGGGATACCACGATACAAGATACCAAGGAGGAATATGAGAATGTCGAAAGATGAGTATTTGATAACCGATGCGCCCCTCAAAGCGTTGACGGTTTTTGCAATGCCAATGATTCTAGGGAGCTTTTTTCAGCAAATATATAACATGGCCGACTCCATTATTGTCGGTCAGTTTGTTGGTTCTTCCGCACTTGCAGCTGTCGGTGCCTGTGCAGCATTGACCAATGTGTTCATTTGTGTGGCACTGGGAGCCGGCGTAGGTGCCGGTGTGCTGGTGAGCCGCTATTTCGGTGCCAAAGAATATGGCAAAATGAAAACCATTGTGTCAACGTCCTTGCTCAGCTTTTTGATTCTGAGCATTGTCCTTGGCGTTTTTGGCTTATGCTTTTCCCTCCCGATGATGCGGGGCTTGCAAACCCCTCCCGACATTCTGGATGAGGCGGTGCTGTATCTGCGGGTCTATTTTGCGGGCTTTCCGTTCTTGTTTATGTATAACATTCTCTCCAACATGTTCACCTCAATCGGTGAATCAAGAATTCCCTTGGCACTCCTGATTTTTTCTTCTGTCCTGAATATTTTTATGGACCTTTGGATGGTTGCTGGGCTTGGTCTGGGCGTGTTCGGTGCCGCTCTTGCAACCTTGATTGCTCAAGGCATTTCCGCCGTATTTTCCCTTCTGATTTTTCTTCATCGGATGCGGCGATACGAGAGCCCATTTCAACGATTTGACTGGCAGGGGCTGCAATCCATGCTGCAAATTGCCGTGCCGTCGATTCTTCAGCAGTCTACGGTGTCCATCGGTATGCTGATTGTGCAGGCAGTTGTAAATCCATTCGGCACACAGGCGCTGGCAGGCTATTCGGCGACGATGCGAGTAGAGAATGTGTTCTCTTTGATTTTTGTCTCCATCGGCAATGCGGTTTCGCCGTTTGTTTCCCAAAACCTTGGCGCAGGCAAGCCCCAACGCATCAAAAAGGGGTACCACGCTGCACTGGTGCTGGATCTGTGCTTTGCAGCCATTGCGTTTGTGGTCATTGAAGCGATGCACACGCAGATTTCCTCGCTGTTCTTGGGAAAAGACGGAACGGCGTTGGCCTATCAGGTGTCTGGTGATTATATGAGGTGGCTTGGTTACTTTTTCATCTTCATGGGTATCAAGATGGCAACCGATGGAGTCCTTCGCGGTCTCGGAATTATGCGTCCGTTCCTCGTTGCAAACATGGTGAACCTTGCGATTCGTCTGTCCGTTGCCCTGATCTGTGCACCGCGTTTCGGCATTGCCTTTGTCTGGCTTGCTGTACCAGCTGGTTGGCTTGCGAACTTCTTAATCTCCTATGGGGCTCTCAGGAGATCATGGCCGACTGATAAAATGGCATCAACCAGATAACTTCGCGTTTGTGGAGCGAAGCAGAACAATGAAAGCCCCAGTGGGGCTTTTAAGCGACAGAACGGTCTTGCGTAGCAAGATGGAGGGGCTTTGCCCCGACAAGTTCCAGTTTGCCGTACTCGGTTCCAGCAGGGTTTGGGGCAGACGCTCTCCAACAAGAGCACTATCGAAGTCCAATAAATGTCCGAACGCTGACCCCGAACAGCAACGACCAAAGGCAGGGTATCATCATGGCGATGGTATCCTGCCTCTTGTGCTATATCCGTCTGTTCTTTCATAGGAGAGTGTGGTATACTCGGCTTGGTTCAATAAATCGGAATTTTCTCAGGAGGCTATAAAAATATGATTGGAAGAATTTATCATGTTGGATTGACCGTTTCTGATTTGGATCGCTCGATTGCTTTCTACAGAGACATCCTTGGACTTGAATTTCAAGGAGAAATTTTTATGGAAGGCGAAGAAACAGATAAAATGTTTCGCAAGTCGAATTGCAAAGCAAGGGTCGCTTATTTGAACGGTTCTAAGGCTATTGAAACGCCACCGGTCGAGCTGATTCAGTTCGTAGATAGCGAGATCCATAAAGAACAATCAGACTTGTTTACGACATCCATCTCGGAAGTATGTTTCTATACGGATGACATTGATTCTGTCTATAATATCCTTATCGAAAATCATGTGGAGTGCTTATCTGAACCGCAGTATTTCGACTTTAGAGCAAATGGATTTGGGGAGAGCCGAGCTTTTTATTTCAGAGACCCGGATGGCATTATCCTTGAAATGATGCAGCCTCTTTGATAAAAAATTATAGGTATAGGAAATTGCCAACTTCGCGTTTGTGGAGCAAAGCGGAACAATAAAGGAGCAGTGCTTCCGGTGGGTGGACCCATTGGAGAGCACTGCTCTTTCTTTGTGGGAAAATTCAGCTGGCAGGAGCGTTACAGTGTGCCGTAGGGTGCAATGCCGATCATGTACTCAACACCAATGGCGACCAGAACGACCAATGTGGAGATGATGAAGCCGTGCAGCATGGGCTTTGCGCCGGAACGGCAGAGCGATTTGAAGTTCGTGTTCAGACCAATGGCCGCCAGAGCCGCGACCATCAGAAACTTGCTGATGGTCTTCAGGCCGGAAACCAGCCCGGCGGGCAGAAGGCCCAGACTGGTCAGCAGGGACATGGCAAGGAACGCAAGGATGAACCAGGGGAAAATGGAACGGATGCTCACCTTGACACCGTTGGCCTGAGCACTCTCTTTCTTTTTCAGGTGCAGGTTGATGGCGGCAAAGATCAGAACAGCCGGAATGATCGCCAGCGTGCGGGTCAGCTTGACCATCGTTGCAAAGTCACCGGCTGCTTCACTGAAAGCGTAACCGGTGGCTACAACGCTGGAGGTATCATTGACCGCGGTACCGGCCCAGAGACCGAATGCGGCATCGGAAAGCCCAAGCCACCGGCCAAGGAGCGGGAACACAACGATCATCACCGTATCGAACAGGAAGGTGGCGGACATACCGTAGGCGATGTCCATGTCATCGGCCTCGATCACCGGCGCAATGGCGGCAATGGCAGAGCCGCCGCAGATGCCGGTTCCGGCGTTGATCAGGCTGCTGGTCTTCCAGTTGAGCCCGAGCGCTCTGCCGATCAGCGCGCCCAGTCCAAAGCAGGTGGCCAGGGTGAAGAGCATGACCGTCAGCGAAAAACGGCCCACGGTCAGCACGGTGCGGATGTTCAGGCTGGCACCCAGAAGGACAATGGCGAATTTCAGAACCTTCTTAGAGGTGAATTTGATGCCCGGCGCGGTTGTTTTGTTGGGCTGGAAAAACGCATTGATGGCCATGCCGATAAACAGGGCGATGACTGAAGCGCCAATGAGGTGGAGCCCAGCGCTGCTTTCCAGCGTTTCCAGCCACTTGGCGATGCAGGCGATGCCCAGTGCCAGTGCGGCTCCGGGGATCAGGGCGGTGATCTTCTTTGACATTCGTTGGGTTTCCTTTCTTTTGCATGTTACGCGGAAATAAAAACAAGCGAAAACCACCGGCAGAACCGGTGGTTTATTGCTGGAGAAAAGGGCGCTCAGAACGAGCCGCCGGAGGAGCCGCCAAAGCCGTCGCTGTCCACAGAGGAGCCGCCGGAGCTGCTGCTCTCCTCGTGGGGCGGGTCGTAGACCTGCACACGGTCGGTGTGGGTGTAGTTGTCCATCTGCACCCGCAGCTTTAAGCCTGCGCCGATGTAATCGTTGGCCTCGGTCTTGAGCCGGGCTGTTTTCATCTGGCTGTACAGCACGCCGCAGACGATACCGGCAATGATCATGGGAACGCCGATGACGATGAGGAGCAGGATGGGCCAGCCGCTGGTATCGTTGTCAACATCCAGCGGTTCGCCGTGCTCAGCGTAGAAATCCAGCGTGTCGGCGCACATGGAGAGGTACTCGGAGGCGGCCTCGGCCCAGTCGTCGTCCGAGAGATAGGGGACAACGGCATCTTCGATCTGCTCGATGCGGTAATCGGTAAAGGCCGTCACGCCGCCGCCGTAGGTGATGGTGACATACTTGCGGGAGCCGACTGCCAGCAGGAAGAGGATGCCGCTCTGTTCAGAGCCGCTGCCCAGACCGTTGGCAAGGTAGTAATCTTTGGCGTACTGGCGCTGATCGGCATCACCGATGCTGTCCACCACGAGAAAATATACGTCGCAGTCGTGGCCGTTGCTGGCGGCTTCGGCAGAAGCTTCCAGCTGGCTGTAAGTATCCGCATCGAACAGGCCCATCTCGTCCCGCACCAGCGGTGCGGCGGCAAAGGCGGGGATGCTCAGGCAGAGCGCCAGCACCAGAGCGGCCAGCAGGGCGGCAAAGCGTTTTGCAGTGTGTTTCATTCTGCCACCCCCTTATAACAACAGCAGGAACGCCAGCACTGCCATCAGGGGCAGGCTGATGCCCGCAAACCACGCGGCCACCCGGCTCTTGTCCACCGGCAGGTCACCGATGAGCCGCCCGGTCTGCCCGTTCATGGCGAACAGGAAGTCCTTGTCCTTCCACCGGGTGTGGAGCATCCAGACCGGCAACAGGGCGTAGTGGGCGTGGGTCATATCCACGTTGATGTTCTCGGAAATGGGGTGGATCTCGCTGTAGCCGCCGGTGGTGGCGTGGAGCGCATCGGCCGTGGAGTTGTACATCCGGCGGTAGGCGCGCTCGGCACAGGCATCGGCATCCTCGTCATACCGGTCGGCCAGATAGCCGGGCAGGTAGGCCGTGGAGAAGGGCTTCAGGTCACCGTAATCAAAGGGCTCAATGGCATCCATGTGGGTGTTGGGCATCTTGCTGGAGCCATCCACCGGCACCTTGGCAAAGTCGGCCGAGCCCTCGCGGCGCACATCGTAGTGCTGGGTGGTGGTCACCATGTAATCACCCTCGCGGTGGCTCTCGGAGTTCTGGCCCTCGTACCGGCCGCGCGCGTCGGCCTTGGCATCGTAGAGCCAGAAGGGGACATATACGCCCTGGATCTCTGCGATGTGGTTCTGGCTCTTGAACGCCTTGGGCAGGAAGGCCTTGCCCTTGTAATATCTGGTCAGCTGGGCAATGGCGGTCTTTTTGTCCAGCTTGAAGGGCAGGATGTACTCCGGCTTCAGCTTGCCGGAGAGCTTGCCGCCCAGCACTGTGGGGTTGCCGCAGTAGGGGCAGGTGGTGGCGGCGGTGGTCTCGTCACAGACCAGCTCGGCCCCGCAGGTGGGGCAGGAGTAGCTGTTCAGGCCCTCCGCCTCGGCCTCGCTCCACACCGGGCTGTCCTGCCGGGGCAGGCGGGCGGCTTTTTTGGCATCGCCCTCGGCGGCAGTGTCGGCAGCGGCCTGCTTTTTGGCGTAGCGGGCCTCGATGTCCTTTACGTCGTAGGCCGAGCCGCAGTAATCGCAGACCAGCTTGCCGCTGGCACCATCGTAGTGCAGGGGGCCGGTACAGGCCGGGCACTGATAATTCGTTGTCTTTTCAGCCATGCGTCAGACCCCTCTCAGGCCCCAAAGGGCTTGCCGCACTCGGGGCAGAACTTGGGCGGGTTGGCTGGGTCGGCAGGCACAAAGCCGCAGTTGGCGCACTTGGCGGCGGGCCGGGGTCTGCCGCACTCCGAGCAGAATTTGCCGCTGTTCTTTGCACCGCAGCTGCACACCCAGACAGCCGGGGCTTCGGGCCGGGGCTTGCCGCATTCGGCACAGAACTTGCCCGTGTTGCCGGTGTGGCCGCAGCTGCAGGTCCAGCCAGCGGCCGGTGCGGCCTGAGGCTGCGCGGCGGTCTGCTGGCCGCCCATCTGGTAGAGATCCCGGGCGTTGACACCGCCCGCTGCAGCGGCCTGGTTCATCCCCATAAAGGCCATGGCGGGACCGGCGGCGGTGTTGGAGGCGGCAGCCTGCATGGCGGAGGCTTGTGCGCCCACCAGATGCGCGGCGGCGCGGGTGGGGTCCATAAAGGCCGCACTGCGCTGCAGCTCCTTGATCATCTGCTCGTCCTCTTCGCTGGCCTTGACACCGGAAACGCCCAGAGAGACGATCTCGATGCCGCGCAGCCTGCTCCACTTGGCGCTCAGCTCCTGATTCAGGGCCTCGGCCAGCTCGGCGGTGTGGCCGGGCAGGGCGGAGTAGCGGATGCCCTGCTCGCTGATCCGGGCAAAGGCGGGCTGCAGGGCGGTCATCAGCTCGGTCTTGAGCTGGCCGTCCAGCGCGTCGCGGGTGTAGGCGTTTTCCACATTGCCGCAGACGTTGGTGTAAAACAGGATGGGGTTGACCACCCGGTAGCTGTATTCGCCGAAGCACCGGATGCCGATGTCGATATCGATGCCGGCGCGCTGGTCCACCACCCGGAAAGGCACCGGGTTGGGGGTGCCGTACTTGTTGCCGGTGAGCTCCCGGGTATTGATATAGTAGATGCGCTGGTCGGAACCGGCCTGCCCGCCAAAGCTGAACCGCTTGCCCAGCTCGGCAAACACGCTGTCGATGTTCTTCAGCCCGCCGCTGAGCAGGGAGGGCTGGGTGCCGGTGCTGTAGGTGTACTCGCCGGGCTCGGCGCAGAGGTCCACCACCTTGCCCTGCTCCACGATCAGCACGCACTGGCCGTCGGCCACGGCGATCACAGAGCCGTCCGAGATGACGTTTTCGCTGCCGTGCCGGTTGGCGGAGCGGCCGTTGGTCCGCTTCTGGCCCTTGACGGCCAGCACCTCCGCAGGCAGAGCGTCACAATAAAAATATTCCTTCCACTGGTCGCCCATCACGCCGGATGCCGCGCCCATGGCTGCTTTGATGAGACCCATAACTTCAATCTCCTTTTGTGCCGGGCAGTGCCCCAAAGCGGGGAATGGCTCCCCCGGGCGCTGCGAAATTTGGGACAAGTATAACATAATCCGGGAAATTGTAAAAGCGATTTGGCAAAAAGGCGGCAAAAAGGCGAAAGAAAAACTTATTCTTGCTTTTTTGCCCCGGCGGGTGTACAATACCCTACGAAAAACAAAACACAGGGGAGCTCGTGAGGCGGGCTGAGAGGAAGTAACCAAACTTCGACCCTTGACCTGATGCGGATAATGCCGCCGTAGGAAGTCATAGGAAAATGATTTTTTGCAGGAGGCACCGCTGTGGTGTCTCCTGTTTTTTGTTGCCGCAAGCCGCCGCAACGGGCGGCTCCGGGCTGAGGGGGAGCGCCCTGAGCCTTGAAATAACTGCGATGGGAAGCCGTGTTCCGGCGTGAGAGGAGGCCAGCAAGCCTCGACCGCTTTTTGAGAAAGAGGAGTTTCCGATGAAAAAATTCTCTGTGAAAAAGCTGGCTCTCGCTGGAATGTTCTGCGCCCTGTGCGTGGTGGGCAGTGTGTTCAGCTTCCCGATGTTCGGCAGCAAGTGCGCCCCTGTGCAGCACATGGTCAATGTCCTCTGCGCCGTGCTGCTGGGCCCCTGGTGGGGCGTGGGCGTGGCCTTTGTGGCCTCGCTGCTCCGCAATATCCTGGGTCTGGGCAGCCTGATGGCCTTCCCGGGCAGCATGTTTGGTGCCCTGCTCTGCGGCCTGGTCTACGCAAAGACCAAAAACCTGATCGCCACCCTGGTGGGCGAGGTGTTCGGCACCAGCATTCTGGGCGGCCTGTGTGCTTACCCGGTGGCCATCTGCCTGATGGGCAAGAGCGCCGGTGACATCGCGTTCTATGCCTACATCGTGCCCTTCCTCATCTCCACCGCTGTGGGTGCGGTCATTGCGGGCGTGCTGGTGTACAGCCTGCAGCACTCCGGTGCCCTGCGCTCCATGCAGAGCAGCCTTTCCTGACGGGGGTGCGTCATGTTTGCAGAGCAGTTTGCCAATGTCCGCACCAAAAGCCCCCTTATCCATAATATCACCAACTACGTCACCGTGAACGACTGCGCCAATATGGTGCTGGCCTGCGGTGCTTCGCCCATTATGGCCGACGATGCTGCCGAGGTGGAGGATATCACCACCATCTGCGGCGGGCTGAACATCAACATCGGCACCCTGAACAGCCGCACCATTGAATCCATGCTCAAGGCGGGCAAAAAGGCCAATGCACTGGGCCACCCCGTGGTACTGGACCCTGTGGGCGCGGGCGCTTCCGCCCTGCGCACCGAGACGGCCTACCGCCTGCTGGACGAGGTGCGGTTCACGGTCATCCGGGGCAACATCTCTGAGGTAAAGACGCTGGCCTCCGGCGCGGGCACCACCAAGGGCGTGGATGCCGATGTGGCCGACAGGGTCACCGAGGAAAATCTGGACGGCGCGGTGGCCTTTGCCAAGGCTTTTGCCGCAAAGACCGGTGCCGTTGTGGCCATCACCGGTGCCATTGACATCGTGGCCGATGGGGCAAAAGCCTACTGCATCCGCAACGGCCACCCGATGATGAGTGCTATCACCGGCACGGGCTGCCAGCTCTCTGCCCTGACGGCGGCCTTTATCACCGCCAACCCCGGCCAGCCGCTGGAGGCTGCTGCCGCTGCCGTCTGCGCCATGGGCCTTGCGGGCGAGATCGCCCATGCACGGCTGACCCCGCTGGACGGCAACGCCACCTACCGCAATTACATCATTGATGCCATTTACAATATGACTCCGGCTCAGCTGGAAGAGGGTGCCAAGTATGAAGTGCGCTGAAGAATATATGCGGCTCTACGCCGTCACCGACCGTGCCTGGGTGGGCGGTCAGACCCTCTATCAGCAGGTGGAGAGTGCCCTGAAGGGCGGCGTGACCTGCGTTCAGCTGCGGGAAAAGGAGCTGGACGAGGAAGCCTTCCTGAAGGAGGCATTTGAGCTCCACGACCTGTGCAAAAAATACAATGTGCCCTTTTTTATCAACGATAACGTGGACATTGCCATCCGCTGCCATGCCGAGGGCATCCATGTGGGGCAGGAAGATATGGCCGCTGCTCAGGTGCGCCAGCGCGTGGGCGATGAGATGATGATCGGCGTATCTGTCCACAGCGTGGAGGAGGCCCTGGAGGCCGTCCGGCACGGTGCCGACTGTCTGGGCGTGGGTGCAGCCTTCTCTACCCACACCAAGGCAGACGTGGACGTTCTGCCCGAGGGCATGATGAAAGCCATCTGCGATGCCGTGGACATCCCCGTTGTGGCCATCGGCGGCATCCACAAGGAGAACCTGCTCCGGCTCAAGGGCACCGGCGTGAACGGTGTGGCCCTTGTCAGCGCGATCTTCGGCGCGGAGGATATCGAGGCCGAGTGCAGGGAGCTGAAGGCACTGGCGGAGCAGCTGTAAGGCGGCTCGCCCTCTCAGTCATCGCTGGCGCGATGCCAGCTCCCCCAAAGGGGGAGCCAATTGCGCACAGAGGAAAGGCTGCGCAAAAACCTATTTCCGGTACGTTCAGCGCGCAAAGCGCTGTTCAAGATAAAAAAACATTTGGAGGAAAGTACCATGCAGAACTACACCACACAGATGGACGCTGCCCGCAAGGGCATCGTCACGCCGGAAATGGAGATCGTGGCCAAAAAGGAATACCGCACCACGGAGGAGATCCGTCAGCTGGTGGCTGAGGGCAAGGTGGCCATTCCCGCCAACAAGCACCACACCTGCCTGAACCCCGAGGGCATCGGCTCCATGCTGCGCACCAAGATCAACGTGAACCTGGGCGTTTCCCGCGACTGCAAGGATTACAACGTGGAGATGGAAAAGGTGATGAGCGCCGTCAATATGGGCGCGGAAGCCATCATGGATCTGTCCAGCCACGGCAACACCCAGCCCTTCCGCCAGAAGCTGACCCACGAGTGCCCGGTGATGATCGGCACCGTGCCGGTGTACGACTCGGTCATCCACTATCAGCGGGACCTGGCTGAACTGACCGCACAGGACTTCATCGACGTGGTGCGCCTGCATGCCGAGGACGGCGTGGACTTTGTCACCCTGCACTGCGGCATCACCCGCAAGACCATCGAGCAGATCCGCAAGCACAAGCGCAAGATGAACATCGTGAGCCGCGGCGGCTCTCTGGTGTTTGCATGGATGAGCATGACCGGCAACGAGAACCCCTTCTACGAGCACTTTGACGAGATCTGTGAGATCTGCGCCGAGCACGACGTGACCATCTCGCTGGGCGATGCCTGCCGCCCCGGCTGCCTGGCCGATGCCACCGATGTCTGCCAGATCGAGGAGCTGGTGCGTCTGGGCGAGCTGACCAAGCGCGCCTGGGCACACAACGTGCAGGTCATGGTGGAGGGCCCGGGCCATGTGCCCCTGAATCAGGTGGCCGCCAACATGGAGGTGCAGAAGAGCATCTGCATGGGCGCTCCCTTCTATGTGCTGGGACCCCTCGTCACCGACATTGCCCCCGGCTATGACCACATCACGGCTGCCATCGGCGGTGCCGTTGCCGCCATGAGCGGTGCGGCTTTCCTGTGCTATGTCACCCCCGCCGAGCATCTGGCTCTGCCCAATGTGGACGATGTGAAGCAGGGCATCGTGGCCTCCAAGATCGCCGCCCATGCGGCTGATATCGCCAAGGGCATCCCCCATGCCCGGGATATCGACGACAAGATGGGCGATGCCCGCCGCGTGCTGGACTGGGATGCCCAGTTCGCCTGCGCTCTCGACCCCGAGACCGCCAAGGCCATCCGGGATGCCCGCCTGCCTGAGGATGACCACAGCGACACCTGCTCCATGTGCGGCAAGTTCTGCGCCGTCCGCAGCATGAACAAGGCACTGGCCGGGGAATACATCGACATCCTGTAACACAGCGTTTTCTTCCTTCTCAGCCGTCCGGTTTTGCTCGCCGGGCGGCTTTTTTGCTTGTCTCTGGGCGGGGAACAGGTTTCCTGCTTTACAGAAATGGGAAAGCATTGTAAAATAGATGGGTAAGTAATAAAATATCCGGCGGGAAGCCCCTGCCTGAGAACGAGGAATAAAAATCATGGCAAGATCGAATATCCGGGTGCTGGCTCTGGACTTGGACGGCACCCTGACCAATGACGAAAAGATCGTTACCCCCCGCACCCGCGCGGCGCTGGATGCCGCCGCCGCACAGGGCGTGACCATCGTGCTGGCCTCCGGCCGCCCCACAGCGGGCATTCTGCCGCTGGCAAAGGAGCTGGGGCTGGACAAAAAGGGCGGCTGTGTGCTGGCCTACAACGGCGGCAAGATCGTGGACTGCGTGACCGGCGAGGCCCTGTATCAGGTGCAGCTGGGAGCGGAGTTCGTTCCGGAGCTCTGCGAATTTGCAGCCCGGCAGGATGTGGCCATCCTGACCTATAACAGCGAGGGCATCGTGTGTGAGCGGGATCAGGACGTGTGGGCAAACAAGGAGTGCTTTACCACAAAGCTGCCGATGCTCCATGTGGATGATCTGGCCTCCTATGTGGACTATCCGATCTGCAAAATGCTCATCACCCTTGACCCTGCCCGGCGGGATGCTGTCTGTGCCGCCGGAAAGGAGCAGTTTGCGGGCCGTATCGACCTGTACCCCTCCAGCCCCTTCTTCATCGAGGCCGTGCCGCTGGGCGTGGCAAAGGACAGGAGCCTTGCCGCCCTGCTGGAGCGGATGGGCCTGACCCGGGAGAACCTGATGGCCTGCGGCGACGGCCTGAACGACCGCTCCATGATCTCCTATGCCGGGGTGGGCGTTGCCATGCAGAATGCCGAGGATGCCGTCAAGGCTGTGGCCGATTACGTCACCGCCGCCGATAACAACCACGACGGTGTGGCCGAGGCCATCGAAAAATTTATCCTGAACTGAGAGGAACACAAACAACAATGCCACGCAATCTGGTTTTATTTGATCTGGAATGGAACATCGGCTATAAGCCGTATAACTTTAATTATCATGGCGTGCAGCAGACCTTCCGGGGCGAGATCATCGAGATCGGCGCGGTGAAGATCGACGAGGATGCCAACGTGCTGGATACCTTCTCCATCCACCTGCGGCCCCGCATTTTCCGCACCCTGCAGCACCACATCGCAAAGGTGACGGGCCTGACCCAGGCCGATCTGGACCGGGGCGAGCCCATCGTGCAGGGCCTGCGCCGCTTTATGCAGTGGTGCGGCCCGGATGCCGAGTTTGCCGAGTGGGGCATGGATGACGTGCCGGTGCTCAAGCAGAACCTTTTCCTCTGCAATCTGGACGAGAGCCGCCCCACCCAGTGGTATGATCTGCAGCAGATCTTCCTGCGGGAGCACCCCCGCAAGGAGGGCGAGGGCATGACGCTGGAAAGCGTTGTGACCCGGATGGGCATCCCGATGGAGCGCCCGTTCCACGATGCCCTGTCCGATACCCTTTACACCGCCGATGTCTGCCGCAAACTTGACCTGCGGGCGGGTCTGGCGGCCTACCCCACCGAGGAGGAATCCCTGCGGGCAAGCCTCTGCCCCGCCCCCGGTGATTACCGGGACTTCCGGGTGTTCCGCGGCTATGTGGAGCAGTCCACCTGGCGCAGCGACCCAAAGATCATCACTGCCAGCTGCCCGGTGTGCGGCGGGGATCTGCAGCCGGACGATATCTGGCTGAAAAAGGGCAACAGCGGCTGGTATACCCTGTCTGTCTGCCCGGCCTGCGCCGGTACCGGCAATGAGGTTGGAAAGGGCGTATTCCAGCGCTATAAGCTGGCCCGGCGGGACGGCCTGCACTGGAGCTTTGCCCGCTGCGTCCAGATCCCGGACGAAGCCGGACTTGCCCGCTGGGAACGGATGCGCGCCCAGCAGATCGAGCGGATGCAGGCCCGGGCCGAAAAGGCCGCCGCTGAAGCCGACAGAAAAGCATAAAGATCCCCGCCCTGTGCAGGAAAGGCCCCCGCAGTCTCGTAGTATAGATGATATGACAAAAAAAGCTCGTATTTTGTTCACGGGCGTGTCATAGAAACCGGATATACTAAAGAAAAATGAGAGGGAAGGAACACGCGGGATGGAAATGACGATGATAGGCTGGCTCCACCAGCTGGGAACGCTGGAATTCTGGGAGGCCCTGCTGGAAGGCTTTGGCGGCCTTGGCCCCATTGCGCCCGTGATCCTTGCGATGGTGGAATCCTTTTTTCCGCCGCTGCCGCTCATTGCCATTGTGGCGCTGAATGTTGCGGCCCACGGCGGGCTTCTGGGCTTTGTGTACAGCTGGGCCGGGGTGATGCTGGGCGGCACTGTGATGTTCCTGCTCTGGCGGCGTGTCGTCAAGCGTTTTTTCTGGAAATTTGCCCGCCGCTCGGCAAAGCTGCAAAAGGCGGAGCAATGGGTCAGCCGGTTCGACACCGCGTCCCTGTTCATGCTGTCGCTCCTGCCCTTTACGCCCTCGTCCTTTATGCACTTTGCCTTCGGCATCTCTGATTTTGACGAGAAGCGCTACCTTGTCACCATGCTGCTGGGCAAGGGCGTGATGGTGGCCATGATGGCCCTTTTCGGGCAGTCGCTGGTGTCTGCCATGAAGAACCCGTTCTACCTCGTGCTTGCCATCGCCATCTGGGCGGGAATGTACTTTGCCAGCAAGCACTTCTGTAAAAAGCACGAGATCGATTGAACCGGCGCAGAGCTGCCGCTGAAATGGAAGCGCCCGCGTTCTGCTTGACTTCTCCCCCCGGCCCGGCTATAATACAGATGTATCAGGAAAAATGCGTTTACCCGGGCAGAGTAGCGCAAAGGTGAGCTGGACAGAGAGAACGGGCCGTTGGCTGGGAGCCTGTTTGCAGCAGCATGTGTGAAGTGCGCCCGGGCAGCACGCCGCGGGAAACCTGCTGGGGAGTATCGCGGCGCGGCAGCCGCCGTTATCGGCTTTGAGCGACAAACAGAAGTGGAACCGCGATTTTGAAAACCGCCTTCGATGTGATATGGGAGATTGTATCACATCGGGGGCTTTTTTACTTCTCTGTTTTCGTAAGTCAGCGAAGCGAGACTGAGAGGTTCTGCTGCGGCTTTTGTTTGCCCTACAAGAAGGAGAGTTCTTATGCAGATTTTCAACACCCTGACCCGCCAGAAGGAAGAGTTTGTGCCGCAGGTGCCCGGCGAATACCGCATCTATGTCTGCGGCCCCACCGTTTACAACTATATCCACATCGGCAACGCCCGCCCGCTGATCGTGTTCGATACCCTGCGCCGCTATCTGGAATACCGCGGCAACAAGGTCATCTATGTCTCCAACATCACCGATATTGATGATAAGCTCATCAAGAAGGGCCAGGAGGAGGGCACCTCCATGAAGGAAGTGGCCCAGCGCTTTGAGGCCGAGTACCTCAAGGATGCCGCCGGTCTGAACTGCAAAAAGCCCACGGTGCAGCCCCGTGCAACGGAGCACATCCAGCAGATCCTGGACATCGTCAAGGACCTGATTGATTCCGGCCACGCCTACGTTGCCAAGAACGGGGATGTCTACTTCCGCGTCAAGAGCGACCCGGAGTACGGCAAGCTGAGCCACCTCAAGCTGGACGATCTGGAGAGCGGCAACCGTGAGCTGCGCAGCCAGATGGAGGATGACCTGAAGGAAGACCCCGCTGACTTCGCCGTCTGGAAGGCTGCCAAGCCCGGCGAGCCCGCCTGGGAAAGCCCCTATGGCATGGGCCGCCCCGGCTGGCATATCGAGTGCAGCGCCATGAGCCGCACCCATCTGGGCAAGACCATCGACCTGCACTGCGGCGGTCAGGATCTGATCTTCCCCCACCACGAGAACGAGATCGCCCAGAGCGAGTGCGCCAACGGCTGCACCTTTGCCCGCTACTGGATGCACAATGGCTTCATCAACGTGGACAATCAGAAGATGTCCAAGAGCCTGCACAACTTCTTCACCGTGCGGGACGTGGCGGATGTCTACGGCTACGAGCCCATCCGCTACTTCATGCTGACCGCAGGCTACCGGATGCCCCTGAACTACACCGTGGACCTCATCGAGAGCTGCAAGAACAGCCTGGAGCGCCTTTACACCTGCCGCGAGAACCTCGATTTTGCCCTGAGCAAGACCGCGTTCGGCACCGATGAGACCCTGACCGCCAAGGCAGACGAGGCACGCGCCAAGTTCTGCAAGGCCATGGACGATGACCTGAACACCCCCGATGCGCTGGCTGCCGTGTTCGATCTGGTCAAGGAGATCAACACCCTGTCCGCTGCCTCCTCCAAGGCTGCGCTGGAGGCTGCCGCCAAGGCGTTCGATGAGATCACCGGCGTGCTGGGCCTGATGTATAACCGCAAGAAGGACGAGGTGCCCGCCGAGGTGACGGAGCTGGTGGAAAAGCGTGCCGCCGCCAAGAAGGCCAAGGACTGGGCCGCTGCGGATGCCATCCGTGCGCAGCTCACCGAGATGGGCTGGGCTGTCAAAGATACCGCCCAGGGCCCGCAGCTGAGCAAAATTTAACTTGAATCCCGTTATTGACCTGTACGGTACAATGCGGTAAAATGAGGGTGCGGGAACACTGTGCTGTGTGTTCCACGCACCCTTATTTTTGCATGATACAAGAACCTATATAAAAGGAGGTCTTTGGCTGATGAAAACCAAACGGCTGATCTCATTGCTGCTGGCGGCAGTGTTCGCCCTGAGTGCGGCGGCCACACCGGCGCTGGCGGCTTCGGCGGGCAGCGAACTGCCTGACCTGACCACCGCAGGCGTGGATGAGAACAACAGCGTTGTCTCGATCCGCCTGACCGCAGACGGGGACTTGACCTATGGCTCCCCCTTTACCCTGAGCGTCCAGACCACCCCGGCAGATACCCAGTATATCGGCGTGGTGATGGGCACCAGCGGCGAAGCGCAGGGCTATGTGACCCTGATTCTTTCGGGCAAGATCCGCACCCTGCTCAAAATGATCCCCCTGCCGAAAAAGATGTCGGCGAACCCTGAGCAGGAAGAGGAGTTCAACATCTACGCCTACATCAAGCAGCTGATCGATGGCAACGACGTGAGCGTGCTGCTGCGGGTGGCTGATGAAGTGGTCTCTGTGATGGATGTCCTGAAATTCTACATCCCCACGCTGAAGGATGTCTCCACCGGCATGAAGCTGTCGCTGGAGCTCATCCGCAAATATCTGCCCGAGGGCGTGTTCAGCCGCATCTATCTGGACGAGCAGCCCACGGAAGCCGGCAGCTATGTGGGCGGCGCTGTGGCGCTGGAATCCGGTGATGTGAACACCGCCGGTATGGCGTTCTTCCGCATCAAGCCCAAGAGTGCGGGGGTGCGTGTCTACTGGGCACAGGAGCTCCCCGCCAGCATGACTGCGGCAGAGGCCCAGAACTACAACGTCACCGCCGTGGTCGAAAGCGATGGCCAGGTGGTCGAGGGCGGCAAGGTGACCTACACCTATAAAAAGAAGAGCGGTCTCTTCGATTTCCTGGGCACGACCCAGAGCGGATTCCCCACCGAGCCCGGTGAGTATGTCCAGACGGCCAAGGCCGCCGGAAACTACTCCAGCAGCGAGATCAGCCGGACCATTGTGATCCAGTAATCAAACAGCAAAAATCCCTCCCTGCCACGCCGGCAGGGAGGGATTTTTTTAATTGTCCTTATATCATTTTTTGCGCTTACATCCGGAACCGCCAGCCCCAGCCGCCGCCACAGCAGCAGTTGCACAGCAGGTTGAGCAGGATCATGCTCCAGCACCAGCGCATCAGGCCGCCGGGCTGGGCGTAGGTGGTCTGGGTGCGGTAGGTGCGGCCCGGGTCCTGCAGATTGCGCAGGTTCATCTGGTATTCAGTGTTGCCGGGCTCCATCTGGGCGGCGCGGCGGGCATCCTGCAGGGCATCGATGCTGTTGCCCAGGCCCTGATTGGCCAGCGAGGAGAGATAGTACCACCGGGCGGTGCGCACGGTAATGCCGTCCAGCACGCGGCGGGCCTCGGGGTAGCGCTGGTTGACGATGAAGTTGCGTGCGGCCTGCATCTCAGGCGTGTCTGCACCGTTGTAGCCGGGGCCGCGCTGCTGCTGATAATTGCCGCCAAAGCCAAACCCGAACCCGAAGGGGTCGTAGCCGAAGCCGAAGTCTCCGAAATCCCCGTTGGAGTAACCGTTCTGCTGGTACCCCTGCTGATAGCCGCCGTAGGAGGGGCCGCTCTGCTGGCCGTAGGCACCGCCGTAGCCGCCGCCCATCTGGGGGCCGGTCTCGCCCTTGGTGATGGCATCGTATGCCGCCTGCACCTCCTTGAAGTGCTCCTCGGCGGTGGGGTCGTTGGGGTTCAGGTCAGGGTGCCAGCGCTTGCACTTGGCACGGTAAGCCTTTTTGATCTCGTCTTCACTGGCACCGCGCTGGATGCCCAGAACCTCATAGGGGTCTCTCATCGGTCTACTTCCTCACGTCTCTATTACCATCTGTGCGGCCGCTGTGCCGCACAAGCAATCTTTAGTGTACAGGACTGGAACGGAAAAATCAAGGAAAACCGCCGGGATCAGGCGGTTTTGTCCTTCTTTTTTGCATTTTTGCAGTGATATTTGAGCCACACGCCCGAATACAGGATGTTGCGCAGAAGGTCAACGTCCTCCACACAGGGCAGGCGCTCAAAGCTGCGGGCGCAGTTGGCCAGCAGCAGCTCAAAGATCTCCCGCATCTCTTCCTCGTACCCGGGCTCTCTGCTCAGGGTGCGCAGGGGATTGTATGCGCCCTTGCGCTCGTCCCGGGCCAGGTCGTCGTAGGCATCCAGCAGGTAGATGTACTTGCCCAGATTGAAGCCGATGCTGCGCAGCTCCGGCGACCAGTGGTCCTGCCGGTAATCGAACAGCTCGGCCATCAGTTCCCCAAAGCAGCCGGAAACGGCATCCAGATCCTCGCTGCCCTCGGCTTCGTACCGGGCCAGCCGATCCAGACAGGTGCGGATGGCGCTGCACTGGCGGGGCCAGCGGGCGGCGGCCTGCTGCGTGGGGGCAGCAAGCATCTTTTCAAAGCCCAGGCCCAGCAGGCTGTGGTCATCGTTCCACTTGTCCTGGGCGTTGTAGTAGTGCAAAGCCACGCTCAGGTCTGCGCAGTAATCGGTGGGGCCGCTGGAACGCCACTCCACCTTCCGGATGGGGTGGATGGGGCAGTGGTCACAGCCTGTCGCACAGGTGCTTTCGCCCTCATACAGGCTGCACAGCAGCAGGTCCAGAAAGGTCAGGTCATAGCTCAGGGTCAGCCGCCCCCGGGTGCCGTGCAGCGCGCCGATGCGGCGGCAGAGCCCGCAGTAGGCCGCGCGGTACCGCGCCTGTGCCTCCGGGCTGAGCGCGGCCTGATTCGGGATAACATATCCGAACATGGCTCAGCTCTTCTTGATGAACTGGGTGCCGCAGCGGGGGCAGGAGATCTGGATGCGGCCGCGGCCGCGGGGCACGCGCAGCTTCTGGCGGCACTGGGGGCAGCGGTAGTAGTGATAGACCTTGCGGTTGGCCCACTGCTCCTTCCAGCCCTTGAACTTGTTGTCCACCCGGTCCTTCAGGGTGTAGAACTTGTAGTTCTCCTCGGTGCGTTTGGAGATGTTCCGGCTGAAGGTGCGGTAGTAGCAGAAGATCAGCAGGGCCGCGCCCAGATAGGTGAACAGGTTGACCCGGCTGATGATGGCGATGAGGAGCAGCACCAGCGAGGCAATGCTCAGGAATTGGTTCAGGCCATCGGTGCCATAGCGGCCGATCATAAACTGACGAAGTTTCTCTCTCATAGATTTCCGGTCCTTTGTCCTCAAGAATAACCCTCTCAGCCACGCGGACGCATGGACAGAGAGGGCGTTTGATCGTTCACAACAATAGAATATCAGCCAACCATGATAAAACTTTGAACAGATTGCAAATCTACCATGAAAGGACGAAATTTAATTGGCATTCTCTGCGCCGGAGCGCTTGCGCACAGTCAGGGCGGCCTCCACATCCAGCGCGCCCTCCATCCGGCAGTGCAGCACGGCACGGCCTGCTTCACCGGTGGTGGCAAGGTAGGTGCCCGCCATGCCGCCCCGCAGGGGGACGATGGCCGGGCCCAGGATCTTTACCGGGCCTTCCACGCTGAGTTGAACGGCCTCGCCGCAGTAGGGCAGCAGGTTGCCGTTCTGGTCGATGGCCCGCAGGCTGACCGCCGCGCAGTCCCAGGTGGGGCCGTCGGTCAGGATGGGGTTGTGCACCACGCATTCCAGCCGGACCGACTGCACCGGCTCCTTGACCACGGTGCGGACGGTGCGCCCGTGCCAGACTGCCTCAAACCGGTAGACGCTGGACGGCCCGCCCAGCACGCCGATGTATTTGTAGTACATCCGGAGCAGGTCGTTTGCGCTCAGCCGCAGGGAGAGCATCCGCGCCCGGGAGAGAGGCGAAAGGTTCAGCGCGTCCCGGCGCATCTCGTTGAGGATGGCCGCCACCTGCGGGGCCGTGCTCTGGTCAAGGCCCTCATACTTTTCCAGCAGGGAGCCGACGAAATCCTGGATCTCGATGGGCGGGTGGGGCAGGGCGGCAAAGCGGCCCCGGCGGTCGGGGGTGAACTCGGCAATGAAATCGTTGCCCCGGTAGAGGCGGACGCTCTCGGCGTTGGTGAACACCCAGCAGGCCCCGGCAAAGCCGCCGGGGTGGTCGCCCAGCGCCATGCTGGAAGAGACCTCGAACACCACGTCCGAAGGGGAGCGGGGCGTTTTCTGGCTTGCGTAGACGGCGGCAGAGAGCTTCGGGTTGCGGAACAGGTCCGTCACGCCGTGGTAGCAGATGCGGTCGCCGCTGCCGAACTCGCGGTGGGTGTTGTAATCGGCCATGCACCAGCCAAGGGCACCGGCCACGCCCTGCTGGGCAATGGCATCGTTGAGGACGGCGGCGTGGCGCAGAGCCTGTGTCAGCCGGTGCGGCTCGTCGTCAAAGGCCTTGGCTGGAAACTGCTGGCCCCCGAACTCGCTGATGAGGTAGCCCTTGCGCAGGTCAGGCGTAACGGCAGACCGGGGCTCGCAGCCCGGGCCCCGGCCGGAGTAGGAGTAATCGTTGTAGGCGTAAACATCCTCGAGCAGCTGGCTCTTGCGGGCGATCCGCACGCCGCCGGTGGGGCGGGTGGGGTCCAGCCGATGGACAGCCTCGTTGGTGCGCTTGTAAAAGGCCTCGTTGTCGGAACTGCCGTTCACCCGCACGCCCCACAGGAACACGCTGGGGTGATTGCGGCACTGGCAGACCATCTCGCGGCAGTTCTGCAATGCCTGGGCCTGCCAGGCTTCATCCCCGATGTGCTGCCAGCCGGGCATCTCCACGAACACCAGCAGGCCCAGCTCATCGCAGGCATCCAGAAAAGCCGGGCTCTGGGGATAGTGGCTGGTGCGCACTGCATTGCAGCCCAACTGTTTTTTCAACAATTGGGCATCCAGCTGTTGAATGCTGTCCGGCATGGCATAGCCCTGATAGGCGTAGCTCTGATGCCTGTTCAGGCCCCGCAGCTCCACCCGCTGGCCGTTCAGATAAAAGCCCCCGGCCACGAACTGGATGGTGCGGAAGCCGAACCGGGTGCTCTTTTCGTCCAGCACCCGGTCGGGCAGGCCGCTGGTGCCGGGCCGGATGAGCCGGACGGTCAGGGTATAGAGGAAGGGGTGCTCCACGCTCCAGGGGTGCACGCCGTTCAGGGTGCCCACAATGGGCAGGCTGAGCTCACCGCTGTACAGGGCCCTGCTTCCGGCGGGGCTGCGGATCTCGGCCTGCAGGGTGCAGCCGATGGTCTCGCCCACCGTGGAGGAATAGATGCGGAAATCGCCCTCGGCCTGCGCCTCGATGAAGATGTCGCGCAGGTAGGCGGGCTCCTTCACGTCCAGACTGACGGCCCGGTAGATGCCGCCGTAGGTCAGAAAATCGATCTGCCCGCCGAAGGGAGGAATGTTCAGGTCCTCCCGGCTGTCGCACCGGACAGCCACCACATTTTTTTGGCCCAGCTGCAGCGATTCGGTCAGGTCCACAGTAAAGGCGGTGTAGCCGCACCCGTGGTGGAACACCCGCCGCCCGTTACAGAACACAGTGGCATCGTGGGCCACGGCTCCAAAGGTCAGCAGCACCGTGCGGCCCTGCCACTCTTTGGGCGCAAAAAACTCCCGCCGGTAGCCGGACACCCGCTGGTATTCGTTCTCGTTGCAATAGTTGTAGGGCAGCGTTTTGACCGTGTGGGGCAAGCGCACCGGCTCTAGCTCCACCCCGGTGCATTCGGGGCGGACGATGGCGGGATCAAAGGTGGGGGCAAACAGCCAGCCGTCGTTCCAATCGTAGTGTTCCATAGCCTGTCTCCATCGCTCTGCACAAAAAAATTCTTACCCTTATGCTACCACAAAGTTGTGAACGAAAAAAGCACTCCGTCCCTTATTTTTTCCGTTTTTGTAGAAAAAGCTGTTAAAATCAAAAAAGCCCCCGCCGGGCAGGCGGGAGCGAGGGGAAACTCAGCGGATGAAATTGGTCATGGGACGGCGGGGATTTTTGGGGTGAGTGATGCCGTTTGCTTTGCCCAGTTCGATGCACTTGAGCAGCCAGGCCATGTTGCGGCCCAGCTCCCGCATCACGGCGCAGCCCTCGGCATCCTCCAGCACCTGCTCGGGCTTGGAGCCGTGGACCATGGGCCAGTAGGAACCGCTGACCAGCGGCATGTGGAAGAACTCGGGGTACTTCACCAGCTGGTCCAGCGTGGTGGTGGTGCCGGCGCGGCGGGCCGAAGCGCAGATGGCAGCGGGCTTGTAGGCCAGATACTTGCCGCCCGCGTAGGCCAGACGGTCCATGAAGCTGGTCATGTTGCCGGAGGCGGACGCATAGTGGACCGGTGTGCCGAACACAAAGGCATCGGCGGTCTTGGCCTTTTCGATGGCCTCGTTGACCACGCCGCCGAACACGCAGCCCTTACCGGCGGCACAGCCGCCGCAGCCGATGCAGCCGCCCACCGGCTTTGTGCCAACGTTCAGGATCTCGGTCTCGATGCCGCTGGCGTTCAGCTCCCCGGCGATCAGGGACAGGGCGGTATAGGTGCAGCCCTTCTCGTGGGGGCTGCCGTTGATGAGCAGGACTTTCATAAGCAGATACTCTCCTTTTTTGGCAAAACGCGCCGCACATGGGGCGCTTTGCCCTGATTTTAGCACAATTGCACCCTGAGTGCAACGCGTGCCCTTGACAAAGAGTTGCGTTTTGACGATAATATGGAGATACGAAAACACGAAACAGCTGCTGGCCGGGCAGGGGGCCCGGACAGCGGGAGAAGGAGGCAGATACATGCGCGTTATTGCAGGAGAAGCACGGGGCCGCAGGCTGGAAGCCCTGCCCGGCACCGAGATCACCCGCCCGACGATGGATCAGGTCAAGGAGGCCATGTTCAGCATCGTCCAGTTCGACCTGCCCGGTGCCCGGGTGCTTGACCTCTACGCAGGCAGCGGCCAGCTGGGCATCGAGGCCCTGAGCCGGGGTGCGGCCCGGTGCGTGTTCCTGGACGAGAACCGGGAGGCCGTGAACATCGTGATGAAGAACTGCAAGAACTGCGGCGTGTTTGACCGCAGCCGGGTCAACATCGGCGAGGCGGCACGGTATCTCTCCGCCTGCCATGAGCAGTTCGACATTGTGCTGCTGGACCCGCCCTTCCACACCGGCACGCTGGAAAAGATCCTGCCCGGCGTGGACAAATGCCTGGCTCCGGGCGGCATCGTGATCTGCGAGAGTGAGACCGGCCTGGTGCTGCCTGCCGAGGTGGGCGGCATGACCCTGAAAAAACAGTATAAATACGGCAAAGTCCTGCTGTGGAAGTATGGTAAGCCCCGGCAGAGCGCCGGAGAGGGAGATGCGGAATGAACGTAAACGAGCTTTTGGATACCATTGAGGATACGCTGGAGGAGAGCGCCGGAATGCCCCTTTCGGGCGGCAAGCGCATCGTGGATGTGGAGCAGATCCGGGATTATCTGGACGAGATCCGCCAGAACCTGCCTGTGGAGCTGCGGCAGGCCCAGTCCATTGTCAGCGACCGTGCCCAGCTCATCGAATCGGCCAACGCACAGGCGCAGGCCATTGTAAAAAAGGCCGAGGAGCGCGCCCGTGTGCTGGTGAGCGAGGCCGAGATCGTCAAGGCGGCCCAGCAGCGCGCCGGAGAGATCGTCTCCGCCGCCCAGACCGAGGCCCGCACTGTCCGCCAGACCGTGACCGACTACTGTGATAATATGCTCAAGACCACGGAAGAGACGATGGCGGAAAACGCCGCACAGGTCAAAAATGTCCGTGCAAACCTGCGCCAGAGCCCCCGGAAACAGCTCTGATGCGGGAATGTGAAATTTCCCGGTGAGAGCTTCCGGCCCCTGCAAGCAAAAACGACGGCTTGCAGGGGCTTTTTTTGGTACATTTTGAGAGAAAAAACAAAAGGGAAACTCTTGCAATCAGGGGCCTGTTTTGTTACAATAAAATTGTATCCTCAAGGCTGACCGGGCCACAAACTCCCGGCAGGCCGCAGGCCGCTTTCCCGGGCAGCAGCTCCGGGCAGAAAAGGGCGGCAGATGCAGGATCTTATCTGAGTTTTGAAAGGAGGCTGGGAACATGGACACAGAAAAAACAGCACAGCCCTTTGACCCGGCCTCGTTTGAGCATGTCCCGGTGCTGCTGAACGAGTGCCTGGACGGCTTGAAGATCGACCCGGCGGGCACCTATCTGGACGGCACGGCGGGCGGCGCGGGGCACTCCCGCCAGATCGCCCTGCGGCTGAACGGCGAGCAGGGCGGCAGGCTCATCTCGCTGGATCAGGACCCCGATGCCGTGCAGACGGCCCGGGCCCGGCTGGCGGGCCTGCCTGCCACCGTGGTGCAGATCAACTTCCGCTATGCCGGACAAGCTCTGGAGCAGCTGGGCATTGAAACGATCAACGGCGCGCTGCTGGATCTGGGCGTGTCCAGCCATCAGCTGGATGACGCGGCCCGGGGCTTTTCCTACCGGGCAGATGCCCCGCTGGACATGCGGATGAGCCAGGAGGGTGAGACGGCCGCCGATCTCGTGAACAGCGAGAGCCGGGAGGAGCTGGCCCGCATCCTGCGGGATTATGGCGAGGAGCCCTTCGCCTGGCAGATCGCGGGCAGGATCGTGGAAGCCCGGGAGACTGCCCCCATTGAAACGACATTGCAGCTGGCGGATATCGTGGCCAGCGCCATGCCCCCGGCGGAGCGCCGGAAGAACAAAAACCCCTCCCGCCGCACCTTCCAGGCACTGCGCATTGCGGTAAACCATGAGCTGGACGCACTGGAAGAGGGGCTGGACACCATTTTTGCGCATCTCGCACCGGGTGGAAGGCTTTGCGTGATCACCTTCCACTCGCTGGAGGACCGGCTGGTCAAAAACAAGTTCCGCCGCTGGTCCACCGCCTGCACCTGCCCGCCGGAGTTCCCGGTGTGCGTCTGCGGCGGCAAGGCCAAGGCAAAGCTGATCACACGCAAACCCATTGAAGCCAACACGCAGGAGCTGGAAGAGAACCGGCGCAGCCGCTCGGCCCACCTGCGGGTTTTGGAAAAGATCTGAGGGCGGCACAGCCCCGGAGATGTGAGGAGGAGATCACCATGGGTCAGGCAGCATACGATATGACAGAGGTTCGGCGCAGAAGAGCGCCGCAGGCACAGCCTAAAGTCCCGCTGCGGGTAGAAAAGGGCGGCAAAAAGCGGCTGAACCCCGTGCGGGCCGCCATGCAGCACGCGCTGCAGCTGGTGGGCGCGGCTTTGCTGGTGGGCTTTGCGGTAAGCCTGCTGTGGAGCGAGGCACAGCTGGTGGAGCTGAATTCTCAGATCCAGAGCGCCAAGGCAGAGCTTGTGAGCGAGCAGAGCCAGTATACATACTACAACAGTGCCCTGAACAGCCGCACCAACATCACAAGTGTTGAGGAGACCGCCACACGCCTGGGGTTGATGAAGATCGACCAGAGCCAGATCACCTACATCCGGCTGGATGAGGGCAGCGTTCTGGTGCGCAAGGCATCCGCTGTGCGGCAGTGGTCGGATCTGCTCCACGATGGGGCAATGACCATTCTTGCCTCTGTCAGAACGGCAAAATAAACCAAACAACGAAAAGCGTGCGGCAGCGCACGCTTTTTCGGTTTTCTTCGGGAGTACGCAATGCAAACACCATCCTCCAATCCCAAAAAGAACAGTGCCCGCCGCCGCAGTGCGGACCCGCACGCACGGCTCAGTGCCCGGCTGCGTCATATCAGCTTTGGTGCCGCCGTGCTTCTTGTGGTGGTCACCGCGCTGACCGTGATCTACAGCCTGTACAAGATCCAGATCCGCGACGGTGCCACCTACCGCCAGTACGCCGCCGAGCAGCAGCTGCTGGACAGCACCATTCAGGCCACCCGCGGTGAGATCTACGACACCAGCGGCATCACGCTGGCCTCCACCAGCGTGGTCTGGACCATCTGGGCCGACCCCTCTTACAGCACGGCCCTGTATACCACCACCACCGATCAGGACACCAAGGCGGAGACCCGCACCATCGATGAGGCCGCCATGAAGGAGGTCTGCACCCAGATCACCCTGCGCCTGCTTTCGGGCGACGGCGAGAGTCTGGACAGCGTGGATACCACTTCGGCAGAGTACCAGACCCAGTATCAGACGGTCTACGATGCCCTCTCCAAAAACGAAAGCTCCTATCAGGTGCTGGCCACCAAGGTCAACAACGCCATCAAGCTCTCCATTGAGGAATACGTCAAGACCTACAACAAGGCCCACAGCAAGAGCGGAAAATCCGCCGGTGCGCTGGAAAAGATTCTGGCCAAGCTGGGCCTGGGCCAGCAGGAGAGCGACGACGGCACCCCCACTGTCCGCAAGGGGCGGGTGTCGGTGTCGGCCTCCAAGGGCTTCCAGCGGGATTACCCCTACGGCCGCTTTGCCGCTGCCGTGCTGGGCTTCTGCAATGCGGATGGTCAGGGCGTGTACGGTCTGGAAAACTCCTATGAGTCCACGCTGGCCGGTGTGAATGGCCGCACCATCACCCTGCGCAACGCCTACGGCAACGCCATTGCCGATGAAAACGCCACCACCTACGCCGCCAAGGACGGCTCCAATCTGGTGCTCTCGCTGGATGTGAACATTCAGGAGGTGGTGGAGCGCTACCTGAACGAGGCCGTGGCGGCCAACACCGTTGAGAACCGCGGCTGCGCCATTGTGATGAACGTCAAGACCGGTGCCATCCTTGCCATGGCCTCCAAGCCGGACTTTGACCCCAATGACCCACAGGATTTCAGCGCCAATCTGGCCTACCTGACGGAGCAGGTGCAGGCTGAGCCGGAGCTGTACACCATCTACAAAAAAGATGAGAACGGCAACTACCTGCGGGACGAGAACGGCCAGAAGATCGCGGATGAGGAAGCCGACTACACCGGCACCTACCGGGATATCCAGTGGAAGAACAAGACCATCACCGAGCTGTACTACCCCGGAAGCGTGTTCAAGGTCATCACCGCCGCCATGGGTGTGGACAGCGGCAAGGCGACCTATTACACCACCCTGAACTGCTCCGGTGCGTACAGTGTGGCAAAGCAGACCTACCACTGCGCCGGCAGAAAGGCGCACGGGGCCCAGAATCTGGCCGAGGCCCTGCGCAACAGCTGCAACATCTACTTTGTCCAGCTGGGCCAGCGCGTGGGCTCCAGCCTGTTCTATGATTACTTTGATGCCTTCGGATTCACCGAGCGCACCGGCGTGGACCTGCCCAATGAGACCAGCTTCATGCAGTATTACAGCAAGAGCCGTCTGGGCGAGGTGGAGCTGGCCTCCTCCGCCTTTGGTCAGGCCATGGCCGTGACCCCGCTGCAGGTGTGCACTGCCGTCTCGGCGGCAGTCAACGGCGGCTATCTGGTCACCCCCCATGTGGTGGATAAGATCACGGACCAGAACGGCAATGTGGTGCAGGAAATCGGCACCAACACCCGCCGTCAGGTCATCAGCGAGAGCGCCAGCGAGACCATCCGCCAGATCATGGAGTTTGAGGTGGGCGACGGCACCCAGGGCGGCGGCGGCAACGCCTATGTTGCAGGCTACCGCATCGGCGGCAAATCCGGCACCTCCGAGCAGCTGAACATGGACCGCCGCGCCGATGGCGACTACAAGAAGGTGGCATCCTTTGCGGCTGTCCTGCCCGCCAACGACCCGGAGATCCTGGTCTATGTCATGCTGGACGACCCCAACAATGCCCGCACCGACTATTCGTCCATTCTGGCTGCTCCGGTGGTAGGCAACATCATCAGTGAGATCGCGCCCTATCTGGGCATCGCCACCGACGGCGTGGACCGCAGCGGCACCACCGTCAAGGTGCCCAACCTGACGGGCAAGGAGTGGAGCAACGCGCAGGTGCAGCTGAACATCAAGGGTTTGAAGCATCACCTGGCCGAGAGCGAATCCGACCAGACCGCCGCCCTTGTCACCTACCAGTACCCCCGCGCGGGGGCAGAGGTGCCCTACGGCACCACCGTTTATCTGTATACCGATACCTATGAGGGCAAGCACGCCGAGGTGCCGGACGTGACCGGCAAGAGCGCGGACTTTGCCCGGCAGATGCTGAACGCCGCAGGGCTCAACTGCACAGTCGAAGGCTCCGGCACGGTCCAGAGCCAGAGTGAGGCACCCGGCTCCAGCGTCCAGCAGGGAACCATCGTACATCTGATCTGTGGATAAAGGGGAATGAGAGTATGGAAGCAATTGCAGCAAACATCCTGTTGGAGGGCCTGGCCGTCAACGCGCTGGCCCAGTGCGAGACCCCGGTCACGCTGGTGACCACCGACAGCCGTGAGGTCTGCCCCGGGTGTATCTTTGTGGCGTTCCCGGGCGAAAAATTCGACGGCCATGATTTTGCCGCCAAGGCGCTGGAAAACGGCGCGCTCTGCGTGGTGCTGAACCACCCCGTGGAAGGCGTGCCGGAGGAGAAGAGCGTGATCTGCCCGGACAGCTACCACGCCATGATGGTGCTGGGGGCCAATTGTCGCAGCCAGTTCCACCCCAAAGTGGTGGGCGTGACCGGCAGCGTGGGCAAGACCACCACCAAGCAGATGACCTACGCCGCCATTGCAGGCTTTGGCAGTACCATCAAGACCGAGGGCAACCAGAACAATGAGCTGGGCCTGCCCCGCACCATGTTCCGCATCGGCAAAGAGACCCAGTACGCCGTAGTGGAGATGGGAATGAGCCACGCCGGGGAGATCGAGCGCCTGAGCAAGTGCGCCCGCCCGGATGTAGGCATCATCACCTGCATCGGGGTGTCCCACATCGGCAACCTGGGCAGTCAGGAGAACATCTGCAAGGCAAAGCTGGAGATCTGCGCCGGTCTGCCGGAGGGTGCTCCGCTGGTGCTGAACGGGGACGATCCCTTCCTGCGCAAGGCCGTCCTGCCCGACCATGTCCGCCCGGTCTGGTTCAGCCTGGGCGATGAGAACGCTGATGTCTGTGCCCTGTCCATCCAGCAGGATGAAAAGGGCATGAGCTTTGTGCTGGAGGATCACGAGGAGGGGACTTTCCTCGTAAAGATCCCCGCCATGGGCCGGCACAACGTGGCCAACGCACTGGCTGCCTACTGCGCCGCCACCCGTCTGGGGCTGAATGCCCGCCGGGTCATTGCCGGTCTGGCCGACTTTGAGCAGACCGGAATGCGCCAGAAGGTGGTGCACGCCAGAGGCGTGGATGTCATTGAGGATTGCTACAATGCCAACCCCGACAGTATGAAGGCCGCGCTGGCCATGTTCAGGGAGTATCCCTGCAAGCGCCGCTTTGCCCTGCTGGGCGATATGCTGGAGCTGGGCGATATCAGCCGCGCCGCCCATGAGGAGGTGGGCCGTCAGGCCGTGGAGAACAAGGTGGACTACCTCGTCACCTATGGCGAGCAGGCCAAGCGCATTGCCGTGGTGGCTGCCGCCAAGGGGCTGCCCACCCTCCATGCTGACACCTACGCTCAGGCCGCCGAGGCCCTGCTGAACAAAATGCAGCCCGGCGATGCCCTGCTGGTCAAGGCAAGCCGCGGCATGGCACTGGAAAAAGTGCTGGAGATCTTTTACAAGGAGTAACATCGAGCTATGATTCGTTTCGCCTTGATCGCCGCCTCAACGCTGGGGTTCTTCCTCACGGCGGCGCTCGGGAATCTGATGGTGCCGCTGCTGCGGGCGTTCCAGGGACGCTGGGATGAGCCCAAGGCCCGGCAGGCACCCAAGCAGGAAGCGCCGGAGGAAGAGCCGGAGCGCCCGCCGCAGGCCCCCACCATGGGCGGGCTCTGCCTGATGGTGGGGGTGCTGGCTGCTGTGGGCGTGGGCTGGACAGCCGCCTGTGTGGCTCAGCCTGAGCTGCTGGGGGCCGAGAGCCTGTTCTCGGTCCGGCTGCTCACAGCGCTGCTGGGGGCTCTGCTCTTTGGCGGCGTGGGCCTGCTGGAGGATCTGGCCCGCATCCGCAGCCGTTCCGTGCTGGGCCTGCGGCGGCACACCCGCCTTGGGCTGGAAGCCGCTGCCGGTGCCGTGGTGCTGGTGCTGCTGGGAGCCAAAGGCTGCCTTGCAGCCGGGATCACCCTGCCGGGTGTGGGCTATGTCGATCTGGGCATTGCAGCCCCGCTGCTGTGGGAAGGGCTGCTGGTCGCACTGGCCGAGTGTGCCCGCGTTGCCGATGGCATGGACGGCATCGTCTGCGGTACATCCTTTGCGGCCATGCTGGGCCTGATGGGGGTGATGACCCTGCTGGGCTGGTTCCCGCTGGGCGTTCTGCCCGCCGCACTGGCCGGTTCCCTGATGGCATTCCTGCTCTGGAACTTCCCGCCCGCAAAGCTGCGGCTGGGCAGCGTGGGCAGCCTGTTTCTGGCCGGGATGCTGGGGTGCGTGCCCCTGTGCATCGGCTGGCCTGACCTCGCCCTGCCGCTGGCCCTGCCCTTCTGGCTGGAGGGCGGTATGGTGGCCCTGCAGATCCTGGTCTGCAAGGCCAGCCGGGGCCGCAGGCAGCTGTTCCGCTCGGCACCGCTCCACCGCTGGCTGGAGCTGCGGGGCCAGAGCGCGGAACAGATCTTTTATACCTTTTGTGTCATTGCCATGCTGGGCGTGGCGCTGACCGTTCAGCTGGCAAAAATCAGTTAAGGAGGGGTGCAGTTTGGCAACACTCCGCAGAAAAAAAGCAGAGCCGTTTTCCGTCTTTCAGCGGGACCCCGGCCCCTGGCCGCCCATCCTGCTCAACTGGATGGCGACCCTGGCCATCATCATGGTGTTCGGGCTGGTCATGCTGTTCAGTGCAAGCTATACCACGGGCTATCTCCGCTTTGGGGACAGCTTCCATTACATCAAATCCCAGCTGCTCTGCACGGTGCTGGGCCTGGGCATGATGTTCCTGTTCTCCTATTTTGACCACCGCTTCCTGCGCAGAATGGTCAAGCTGGGCTATGTTGTCTGCCTGATCCTGCTGGTGCTGGTGCTGTTCAGCAGCCCCATCAACGGCTGCCGCCGGTGGATCAGCTTCGGCGGCCTGACCTTACAGGCCTCTGAGGTGGCAAAGTTCGAGATGATCCTGCTCACGGCAGACATCGCCGCCAGGACCCCGCAGGTCAAATTCGGCGAGGTGCCCCTGCGCAAGTGGGTCCACCACAGCATCGTGGTGGAGCTCATCCGGCCCATCCTGTGGCTGGTGCCTGTCCTGATCCTGCTGGTGCTGGAGCCCCACATGTCGGGCATCCTGCTGACCACGGCCATCGTGGGCACCATCCTGCTGCTGGGCGGCAGCGGCGGCATCATTACCTGGGGCTGCGCCGGTGCCGCACTGTTCCTGCTGGAGACTTTGCTGAAGCACGTGGACTCCATCGACTACCTGCAGAGCCGTCTGGACGGCTGGACGCAGGATCTTGACCGGATGACCAGCCAGACCAAGCAGAGCCTGTACGCCATCGGCTCAGGCGGTGCCACGGGGCTGGGCCTTGGCAACAGCATCGAAAAGCAGCTCTGGCTGCCGGAGAGCACCAACGACTTTATCTTCAGTGTCGTGTGCGAGGAACTGGGCTTCGTCGGTGCGGTGATCGTCATCGTGCTGTTCGTCCTCTTTCTGGTGCAGGGCTTCTGGATCGCCTTCCATGCCGAAAACCGGTTCTGCACGCTGGTGGGCATCGGCATCATGGCGCAGATCGCCTGGCAGGTGTTCTGCAACATCGCTGTTGTCACCAACACCCTGCCCAACACCGGCATTTCGCTGCCCTTCTTCTCCTCCGGCGGCACCAGTCTGATCCTGCTGCTGGCCGAGATGGGCGTTATGGTCAATATCGGACGCAACGGCGAACGGGCTCGTCTGGAACGGGAGGAAGCCCACGCCGAGCGGGAGCGCCAGCGCAAGGCAAAGACCATTGTGCTGGATACCGCGCGCAGAGCGCAGACAGAACAGTAAGGAGGAACCAAGATGCGTGTACTCATTGCAGCCGGCGGCACTGCCGGCCATATCAACCCGGCTCTGGCCATTGCGGGAGCCATCAAAAAAGCCGACCCCACCACCGAGATCCATTTTGCGGGCCGGAAAGAGGGCATGGAGTACCGTCTGGTCACACAGGCGGGCTATCCCTTCCATCACATCGAGATCACCGGCTTTCAGCGGAAGCTGAGCCTGAACAATATCAAGCGGAATATCATTACCCTGTGGAACCTGGCACTCTCCGGCCCTAAGGCCAAAAAGATGATGAAGGACATCCAGCCCGACCTGGTCATTGGCTGCGGCGGCTATGTGTCCGGCCCGGTGGTGCGCTGCGCCGCCAGACAGGGCATCAAGACCGCCCTGCATGAGCAGAACGCCTTTCCCGGTGTGACCAACAAGCTGCTGGCCCCGGATGTGGACATCGTGTTTGCCGCCGTGCCCGCCGCCGTGGAAAAGCTGGGCGCACCCGAAAAGACCATCGTGGTGGGCAATCCCGTCCGGCCTGAGGTGTTCACCCAGGCGAAGAACCGGGAAGCCATCCGTGCCGAACTGGGCGCGGGCGACCGCACCGTGATCCTCTCCTTCGGCGGCAGTCTGGGTGCCCGCCGCGTGAACGAGGTGGTGGCCGACCTCTGCGCCTGGGAGCAGAAGAACAAAAAGCCCGTCCTCCATCTCCATGCCACCGGTCAGTACGGCGTGCAGCTGTTTCAGGATCTGGAAAAGGAAAAGGGCTTTGCCCCCGGCGAGAGCCTTGTGGTGAAGGAATACATCAACAATATGCCCGAGCTGCTGGCCGCAGCGGACCTTGTCATCAGCCGCGCCGGTGCCCTGACACTGGCCGAGTTGGAGGCTGTGGGCCGTGCCGCCGTGCTCATCCCCAGCCCCAACGTGGCCGAGAACCACCAGTATTACAACGCCATGGAGCTGCAGAAGGCTGGCGCTGCTGTGGTCATTGAGGAAAAAGACCTGACCGGCGAAAAGCTGGTGCAGACCGTTTCCGGGATGCTGGCCCAGCCCGGCAAGCTGGCTGAGATGGGCCGCAATGCCCGGAGCCTGTCGGTGGACGACAGCCTGGACCGCATTGCGGATGCCCTGCTCAAGCTGGTCAAGACCCCGTAACGGAAGGAAAAAACAGAGGAAAGGAGGTGCAGCCGGATGCCGCAGAATGACCGGAACAGCCGGAACCGCAAGGGCCGCCGGGCCTACGATCAGGCCCGGGATGACCGGTGCGGCGGGCAGAGCACCCAGCGCCGCAGCAGCGCGGGTGCTGGCAGTGACCTGGGGTACAGCGGATACACAGGATATTCCTCCGGCGGCCACCCCATCACGAACCCCAATTATGACCCCGATGCGCCCCGCCCCAGCCGGTATACGGAGCGCACGGTGAACTACGGCTCCTACCCGGATAACAGCATCACCTTTCCCACCGGCGGGCGGAGCAGCCAGAGCGGCGCACAGCGCCCCCGCAGCGGGCAGAATGGCCAGCGGCGCACCTCCGGGGGCAATCAGCGGAACCGCCGCCCGTCTGGCGGCCAGAACCGGAACGCCCAGCGCCGCCCGCAGAACGCCCAGAATCGCAGCGGCCAGCGGATGCGGCCGGTGCAGGGGCAGAACGCCCGGCGTGACCCCGTCCGGCGGGAGGGCAGGAAAAAGCGGAAGCTGACCCGGGCCGCCATCCGGCGGCGCAGGCTCATGCGGCGGCTCACGGCCCTTGTCATGCTGCTCTGCGTCATCGGCGCGGGGGTCTACCTCACCGTGACGATGCTGTTCAAGATCAGTTCCATTCAGGTGCAGACAGCGGACGGTGTGGTGCAGGAGGCCGGCGGCTATACCAGCGACCAGATCCTGCAGGCGCTGGATGTCCATCTGGAAGAGAATATCTTCAGTTTTGACCCCGGCAGCAAGGCCGCCGCGCTGGAAAAAGTGTTCCCCATGCTGGAGGATATCCGGGTGGAGCGGGATTACCCCGGCACCGTGGTGGTGCGGGTAACAGAAGCCCAGCCTGCCTGGGCCATGCAGACCTCCTCCGGCTGGCTGACCCTCTCGGGCGGCCTGAAGATCCTGGAGAAGGATTCTGCCCAGCCTGCCGGTCTGCCCACTCTGTACGGCGGCGAACCGGTCTCTGCCGAACCCGGCGAACAGCTGACCTTTGCGGCGGAGCCCAAGGCCGACAGCACCCCGGACAGCGCCGCCGACAGCAGCGCCTCCGGCACTGTTGAGGAGGAGGCGGACCAGCGGCTGGAAAGCCTGAACACCCTGCTGGCCGCGCTGGATGCCGCAGGCATGAGCGCCGACGTGACCCGCATCGAGTTTGCGGACGTGGACGAGATGGCCTTCCTCTATCAGGACCGAATCAGCGTCTGGCTGGGCACCCTGAACGAGCTGGAATATAAGCTCAAGCTGGCAAAGCACGTCCTGCTGAATGAGGACGGCAAGGGCTGTGCCGCGACCGACACCGGAAAGTTGGACTTCACCCATATCAGCATGTCCAGCACCCGCAAGTTCACCTTTGCACAGGGTGAGCCGGAGCTGCCCTCCGGCTACATCGTGCCTGAACCGGTGGAGGAAACACCCGCCGAAGAAGGTGTGACCGGTAAAACGGCAGAAAGCACGGCCACAGACGGCACTGCCCCGGCAGAGGGCGAAGCCGCCGCAGATGCCGCTGCCGAAACACCAACGGATACCGCCGCGGCCCCGGCAGGCCCCGAAGCCGGACAGACGGCACAGCCGACTCCCGCCGAAGGAACGACCCCGGTAGCGGACGATGCAAACCAACCCCAAACGACCCAATGAGGAGCGTGTAATGTTATGAAGCTGGAACAATTACTGGAAGGCGTGCCCTTTACGCTGGTGCAGGGCAGCCTGGATACCGAAGTGCAGGACATCATCTACGACAGCCGGAAGGCGGCCCCGGGCCTTGCCTTTGTCTGCATCGTGGGCACCCAGCGTGACAGCCACGAGTTTGCCGCGGACTGCGCCGCAAAGGGCGTGAGCGTGCTGGTCATCCAGCATGACATCGACCTTTCTGCCATGCCCGGTGTGACCGTGGTCAAGGTGGAGAGCAGCCGCTATGCCATGGCGCTGATGAGCGGCAACCTCTTTGGCAACCCCTCCCGCCAGATGACCATGATCGGCGTGACCGGTACCAAGGGCAAGACCACCACCACCCACATGATCAAGAGCGTGCTGGAAGCTGCCGGGAAAAAGGTCGGCATGATCGGCACCAACGGCATCTATTTCATGGGCCGTCATCAGGAGACCGCCAACACCACCCCTGAGAGCTACGAGCTGCAAAAGACCTTCCGCCAGTTTCTGGACGCAGGCTGCGATGTGGCCCTGATGGAGGTGTCCAGCCAGGGTCTGATGATGGACCGTGTGGCGGGAGTGCACTATGATATCGGTGTGTTCACCAACCTTTCCCCCGACCACATCGGCCCCGGTGAGCACAAGACCTTTGAGGAGTACCGCAGCTGGAAGGGGCAGCTCTTCCGGCGGTGTGATGTGGGTGTGGTGAACATCGATGACGAGAACACCGAAGCCCTGCTGGAAGGCCACACCTGCAAGCTGGTGACCTATGGCCGCAGTGAAAAGGCCGACTACCGCGCCGAGGGCTGTGAGCTGCTGCGCACCCACGATTTTCTGGGCGTGGCGTTCCACGTTTCCGGCAGAGACAATATGGATGTCAGGGTGAACATGCCCGGCGAGTTCAGCGTCTACAACGCGCTGGCCGCCCTGGCCGTGGGCAAGGTGCTGGGCCTGCCCGATGCCGCCATCCATGAGGGTCTGGGCAAGTGCGTGGTCAAGGGCCGCGTGGAGCTGGTGCCCATCAGCAAAAAGTTCACCATCCTGCTGGACTACGCCCACAACGAGGTGTCCACCGAGAGCCTGCTCACCACCCTGCGGGCCTACAACCCCCACCGTCTGGTGGTGGTGTTCGGCTGCGGCGGCAACCGCTCCAAGCTGCGCCGCTACGGCATGGGCGAGACCTGTGCCAAAATGGCGGATTTCTCCATCCTGACCGAGGACAACAACCGCTTTGAGAAGATCGAGGACATCCTCGCCGATATCCGGGTGGGCATGAACAAGGGCAACCCCGATGCCAAGTTTGTGGAGATCCCCGACCGTCTGGATGCGCTCCACTACGCCGTGGATCACGCCCAGGAGGGCGACCTGATCGCCGTCATCGGCAAGGGCCACGAGACCTACCGCGACCGTGAGGGCGTGAAAACCCCCTTCCTGGAACGGGAGCTGCTGGAAGAATACGCCCAGCAGATCGGGTTGGAATAAACAACAAAAACGCGCTGTGTCGTTGGACACAGCGCGTTTTTTGTTGCTGCTTTGGCACGCAGGCCTTCGGCTCAGCAGGATCGAATTTGCAGGCGGCCGGTACTCGCACGGCCACAGCAGCGCTTATGCGCCCCACACCAGCCAGAGATACACATAGCCTGTCAGGACGGCTGCCAGTGTGAACGGAATGCCGATGCGCAGGAAATCACGGGTGCGCACCTGCTCACCCTGCTTGCGCAGGATGCCGATGGCTGCAATGTTGGCCGAAGCGCCAATGGGGGTCAGGTTGCCGCCCAGAGTTGCGCCTGTGAGCAGGCCGAAATAAAACAGCTCGGGCGGGAAGCCTGCACCGCCGTTCATCAGCCCGGCAATGCCCTGCACCACCGGCAGCATAGTGGCCACATAGGGAATGTTGTCGATGAAGGCAGAAAGGCCCACCGAGACGAATACCAGCAGGGTATAGAGCCGGAAGGGGTCATCACCGGAGAGGGTGTAGAACAGCTGGGCGGCGGCATCGATGACCCCGGCCTTGCGGATGCCCTCGATCAGGATGAACAGCCCGAACAACAGCAGCAGGGTGTCACAGTCCAGCTCCCGGGCCGCCAGCCGGAACGGCGCGAACGAGCGGCGGCGCAGGCAGGCGCGCAGGATGCCGAACAGGCAGACCCCTGCACAGATCAGCCCGCTGCGCAGGCCATAGAGCGCCAGCGGCAGCCCGCCCGCAGGCTGGGGCAGGAAGGAGGCCGCGATGAGCAGGCCCACCGTCAGCAGCATCAGGGCGGAGGGAACCGTGTCGGTGACCTCGGTCTCCACCGTGGCCGAGATGGGCTGGGTCTCGTGCCGGAAGGTGAACAGCAGCACGCCCAGAGAGGCCAGCGCCCCCAGCTCCACCCCGAAGAAGATGCCGGGCCTGCCCTCCATCCAGAAGAAATTGAAGAAGTTCATCTCCGCAAAGCCGCCCAGGAGGATGCTGGTGGTGTCGCCTACAAGGGTGGCGGCTCCCTGCAGGTTGGAGGAGACCGCAATGGAGATGAGGACGGGCACGGGGGAGATCTTGAGCTTGCGGGCAATGGCAAGGCCCACAGGGGCCACCATGAGCACCGTGGCAACATTGTCCACAAAGGCGCTGATGACCCCGGCAAAGAGGGCCAGCATACACACGGCCCATTTCACATTGGGCACCCGCACGATGAGTAGCTCGGCCAGCCGGGCAGGCATCCTGCTCTCAATAAAGAGGGAGACCGTGCCCATGGTGCCTGCCATCATCAGCAGGACATTGAAGTCCACGGCCCGGGCGGCATCCATCAGGGTAAAGTCCCACAGGCCCGCCGCGCCCAGAGCCAGAAACAGAGCGGCCCCGCCCAGCGCGGCAAAAGGCCGGTACTGCGGCAGGGCCAGCATCAGAAGATAGGTCAGCAGAAAAATGATCAGTGCAGGAAGCATACGCAGTCCTCAGCTTTCGGGCCTGGCATCGGTGTCCTCGTCGATCATCCGGTATCCCACGCCCAGTTCGTTCAGAATATAGGTGTTGCGGCCGGGCACGCTGCCCAGCTTTTTGCGGATGTTTGCCATGTTGACCTGCAGCTTTTTGGTGCTGCCGCAGTCGGTATCGCCCCAGATGGCCCGCACGATGGCGGCATAGGTCATCACCCGGCCTGCATGTTCCGAGAGGAAGGCCACGATGTTGTATTCGGTCTGGGTCAGCTTGATCTCGGCACCGTCCACAAAGACCTTGCGGCGCTCATAGTTGATCTCAAGCCCCTGTGCCCGGAACACGCCGCCGGGCATTCCGCCCAGCACGCCGAAGCGGTTGGTGCGCAGGGCGGCGCGCACCCGGGCCAGCAGCTCGCCGGTGCCAAAGGGTTTGGTGATGTAATCGTTGGCTCCCAGATCCAGCGCTTCGATCTTGTCCTGCTCGGTGGTGCGGGCCGAGAGCACGACGATGGGGGTCAGAAACTTCTGCCGCACAAAACGGATGAGCTCCAGTCCGTCCCGGTCAGGCAGGCCCAGATCCAGGATGATAAGGTCCGGATTGTGGGAGGTGAACAGGGTCTGGCCCATGGCGCAGGTGTTGGCAACAAGGGCCTGATAGCCGTTGGTCTCCAGCAGCGTCTCAATAAAGCTGCAGATGTTGGCCTCGTCTTCCACGACCAGAACCTTGAATTTGTTATTGCTCATCTTCGTTTTCCTCCGTCTCGATCGATTCGGCCTCCAGCCAGAAGCGGATGCTGGTGCCCTCGCCCACCTTGCTCTCGGCCTGGATCTCGCCGCCGTGTGCCTTGACGATGGCGGCACAGACCGAAAGGCCGATGCCCATGCCGTGCTTGCCGCTGTCGGCCGCGGCATCGGCGGGCAGCACACCGGTGAACAGGGTGCGCAGGCGCTCCTTCGGAATGCCGCAGCCGTTGTCCGATACCTCAAACACTGCCCGGCTGCCCAGCGTGAACACCCGCAGGGTCAGCTGGGTCATCCCCTCGGCGTGGACGGCGGCATTTTCCAAAAGGTTCGTCAGCACCTGCGAGATCAGCATCGAGTCCATGGGGATCACAATGAAGCTGTCGGGCAGGTAGGTGGTAACGGGCACCTTGGGGTAGCGCTTCTGGAACCGCACCAGCACGGTGTCGATCAGCTCGTCCAGCACGGTGGGGGTCTTTTGCACGGCCACCTGCCCGCCGTCAAAGCGGGTGACGGACAGCAGGTTCTCCACCATCCGGTTCAGCCACTGGGCATCGGAACAGGCTTCGCCAAGAAGTTTTAATTTTTGCTCTTTTTCCAGGCTGTCATAATTTTCAATGACCGTGGAACAGGCCCCGTAAATGGAAGTAAGGGGCGTGCGCAGATCGTGGGAGACGGCCCGCAGCAGGGTGGCCCGCATCTTTTCGGTCTCGCTCTCCATCCGCAGCTGTTCCTGCTTTTTGATGCGGGTGGTCAGGGTGCTGGTCATAATGGACACCACCAGCATCGCCATGCCCGAGAACAGGTTTTCCGGCAGAGTGAAGTTGAAGGCAAAGTAAGGGGAGCGGAACGCAAAATTCACGGCCAGCACGCCGATCAGAGAAGCCACTACGCCAAACACATAACCATCCGTATAGATCGAGATCAAAAAAACTGCCAGAACAAACACCATCGATGCAACGCCATCGATCCGGCCGGTGATCTGCTGTGTGCCGGTCACGATGAGAAAGGCGGCGCACAGCACAGCGGCCAGGACCAGCGCGTCGTGCCAGCGGGTCTTCTGCTTCATGGGGATCCCTCCATATCTATTCTACTCCAGATGAAAAGTATACCATACTTTTCCTAAAGATGCAGTAAAGGCTGAAAAAAGAGCTGCTGTTCCGGGGGTGGGCTGCACAGAATGCCCAAACCCATGGATTCTTTTCCGGTTTTATGCTATTATAAAGAGTAAGAGCAAGGAGAGAGCGCTCCCAGGGATAAGAGAAAACGTAACGTTGCAATAGAAGGAGAAGAGGACTATGGGAAAATATTTTGGCACCGACGGCTTCCGTGGCGAGGCCGGTGTGAACCTGACCGCCGACCACGCCTACAAGGTAGGCCGTTTTCTGGGCTGGTATTATAATGCACTGCGGGAGCGCAACGGCAACAATGAGCCTGCCCGCATCGTCATTGGCAAGGATACCCGTCGCAGCTCGTACATGTTCGAGTACAGCCTGGTGGCGGGCCTGACCGCTTCCGGCGCAGATGCCTACCTGCTGCACGTCACCACCACCCCCAGCGTGGCCTACATTGCCCGCGTGGATGATTTTGACTGCGGCATTATGATCTCCGCCAGCCATAACCCGTTCTACGACAACGGCATCAAGCTGATCGACTGCTACGGCGAAAAGATGCCCGAGGAGACCCTGCTGCTGGTGGAGGACTACATCGACGGCAAGCTCCATGTCTTTGATCAGGACTGGCCGGAACTGCCCTTTGCCCACCGGGAGCATATCGGCTGCACCGTGGACTATGTGGCAGGCCGCAACCGCTACATGGGCTACCTGATCAGCCTGGGCATCTACTCCTTCAAGGGCATCAAGGTGGGTCTGGACTGCGCCAACGGTGCCAGCTGGAACATTGCCAAGAGCGTGTTCGATGCGCTGGGCGCAGACACCTATGTCATCAACAACCAGCCCAACGGCCTGAACATCAACCTGAACGCAGGCTCCACCCACATCGAGGGCCTGCAGAAGTTTGTGGTGGAAAAGGGTCTGGATGTGGGCTTTGCCTATGACGGCGATGCAGACCGCTGCCTCTGCGTGGACGAAAAGGGCAATGTGATCACCGGTGACCACATCCTGTACATCTACGGCTGCTACATGAAGGAACGTGGCAAACTGCTGACCAACACCGTTGTCACCACTGTTATGTCTAACTTCGGTCTGTACAAGGCCTTTGACGAGCAGGGCATCGGCTATGCCAAGACTGCCGTGGGCGACAAGTATGTTTACGAGTATATGGCCAAGAACGGCTGCCGCATCGGCGGTGAGCAGAGCGGCCACATCATCTTCTCCAAGTACGCCAGCACCGGTGACGGCATCCTGACCAGCTTGAAGATGATGGAGGTCATGCTGGCCAAGAAGAAGCCTCTGAGTGCGCTGGCCGCCCCGCTGAAGATCTACCCGCAGGTGCTGGAAAATGTTCGTGTGACCGATAAGAAGGCCGCGCAGGACGATGCCGCCGTACAGGCTGCTGTCAAGGCGGTGGCCGAGGCACTGGGCGATACCGGCCGCATCCTTGTCCGGGAGTCCGGCACCGAGCCGGTGGTCCGTGTGATGGTGGAGGCCCCTGACCACGACACCTGCCAGAAGTATGTTTCTCAGGTGGTGGATGTCATCAAGGCACAGGGCTACAGCGTCTGACACTGAGCCGGAAAGAGAGCGCAGGATGAAGAAGTTCAAACGGATGCTGGCGGGGCTGGCCTGTGTGCTGGCGGTCTGCCTGTGTACCCCCACCGCTTTTGCGGCAAAGGTCATCGTCTATTTTGATGCCAACGGCGGTATCTGTACCTCTGCCGCGGAGCGCACCAATGCCGACGGCCAGCTGACGAGCCTGCCCACCGCCACCATGGAGGGCTATACCTTCGATGGCTGGTACACCACCGGTACGGATGATGTCACCGGTTTTCCCATTGATGTGCAGGTCAAAGCCAACGATACGGCGTTTGGTGCGGATACCACCGTCTATGCCCACTGGTCGGCCAATGGCGGCAGTGCGGAAGTGGTGGAGGAGAAAGAGGTAGACCCGGACACCCTTCTTACAACGATGGGGCTGGCAGCCGGAAGCGTCGTTCTGGTGCTGCTGGCAAGCCTGGCACTTTGAGAGGAGCGGACATGCAGCAGAACTTGAGATTTCCGGCGCAGTGCACCGTCATTCCCGCTGAGGAGCTGGAGCAGGTTTCCGGCGGCTCTCCTGCCTGGGTAGGAGAGCTGAAGGATCAGATCCGCCCCTACTGGCAGAAGGCAAAGCCCTATCTGGCTTTTGGCATCGAGTGCGGCAAGGCCTTTGTGCAGGTCATTGCGGCGGCATACAGCATCTACATCTATGGCCGGATCATTCAGGACTCCATGCACGGCATCAAGGACAGCCTGAACTGGTTCAAGGGCCTGAACTGAAAAATAAGCCGTTCGCTTTCTGAAGCTGTTTCAGGGGGTGGACGGCTTTGTTCTTGGAAAATACTTGCTTTTTTAACAGGGATATGATAATTTAGAAATAGAAAATGGATCGGTATCGTTATAGAAAAGAGTGGCACGATGGATAGAGCGAGCGCAAGGAATGAACACTATCTGGAACTTCTGAAAGACCTGCGGCTGATGGATGATGACTTCTTTTCGGAGGCGCTGGATGAGAAAATTGAACCGGTGGAATATATCCTTTGCACAATTTTAGAGAGGGAAGACATCAAGGTTCAGCATACAGAAGCGCAAGTCGAATACAAAAGTGCCACCAAACGTTCTATCAAACTGGATATCCGAGCGGTGGACGCTGATGGACGTGTGATGGACATTGAAGTTCAGCGTGCGGATAAAGGCGCAAGCGTCCGCCGGGCGAGGTTCCACAGCAGTGTCATTGACCGGACACTGCTGGAAAAAGGTGAAGATTTTGATGCGCTGGTGGACACATATGTGATTTTTATTACAGAGCGTGATCGATATGGTGCCGGGCTTCCGTTGTATCATGTGGAACGAACGGTTACGGAACTGAAGAATAAGATGTTTGGCGACGGTGCACACATTATTTATGTGAATGGTGCGTTCCGTGATTTGGAGCATCCGGTTGGACGTTTGATGCATGATATGAACTGTACTGACCCCAGTGAAATGCTGAATCCGCTTCTTGCAAAAGAAGTACGCTATTTGAAAGAAACCGAAGGAGGGAAGATGCAGATGTGCAGAGCGTTTGAAGAGGTTGCAAGAGAATCCGCGAAGGAAGCAGAGGAAAAGGCGAGAATTGAGACAAAACGTGAAATGGTCCGGAAACTCTATGCACTTGGTCAAATGAGCCTGGAAACGATTGCAGAGTGTACAGAGCTTCCCTTAGACGAGGTAAAAGCATTGGTGGAGAAGAAACCTGCATAAGATCCATAAGATACAATAAGCCGCCCATCTCATCGGGATGCACAGCAAGATCTGCTGTATTCCGATGAGATGGGCGGTTTGTTGTATTCAATCAGGCAAACCCCTTAGTCATCCGTGCTGTCCAGCTTCAGCACGGCGGTAAAGGCCTCACTGGGCAGGGAGACGCTGCCGAGCTGGCGCATCTTCTTCTTGCCCTCCTTCTGCTTTTCCAGCAGCTTCTTCTTGCGGGAGATATCGCCGCCGTAGCACTTGGCCAGCACGTCCTTGCGCATGGCCTTGACGGTCTCACGGGCGATGATCTTGCCGCCGATGGCGGCCTGCACCGGGATCTCAAACAGGGTGCGGGGAATGTTGTCCCGCAGTTTTTCGCAGATGCGGCGGCCCTTGGCGTAGGCGTTGTCCCGGAACACGATCATGGAGAGTGCGTCCACGGGGTCGCCGTTCAGCAGGAAGTCCAGCTTGACCAGATCGCTCTCGCGGTACTCCTTGAACTCGTAGTCGTAGCTGGCGTAACCGCGGCTGCGGCTCTTGATGGCATCGAAGAAGTCGTAGACGATCTCGCCCAGAGGCAGGGCGTAGTGCAGGTCCACGCGGACATCGTCCAGATACTTCATGTCGATGAGCACGCCGCGCTTCTGCTGGCACAGATCCATCAGGGCACCCACGTAATCGTTGGGGGTGTAGAGGTGGACATCCACAAAAGGCTCCTCCTGCTTGACAATGTTGGAGGGGTCCGGGTAGCTGGACGGGTTGTCGATCATCTCCACGGTGCCGTCCGTCAGGGTCAGGCGGTAGCGGACGCTGGGGGTCGTGGTGATGATATCCAGGTCGAACTCCCGCTCGAGACGCTCGGTGATGATCTCCATGTGGAGCAGGCCCAGGAAGCCGCAGCGGAAGCCAAAGCCCAGCGCGGCACTGGTCTCAAGCTCAAAGGTCAGGGAAGCGTCGTTCAGCTGCAGCTTTTCCAGCGCGTCTTTCAGGTCGGGGTACTTGGCACCGTCGGCGGGGTAGATGCCGCAGAACACCATGGGCTTGACCTGACGGTAGCCGGGCAGTGCTTCGGCGGTGGGATTATTGGCCAGCGTGACGGTATCGCCCACGCGGGTGTCCTGCACGGTCTTGATGCTGGCGGTCAGGTAGCCGACCTCGCCGGCCTGCAGCTGGCTGCAGGGGGTCAGGCTGGTGGCACCCATGTGGCCCACCTCTACCAGCGTGAACTCGGCCCCGGTGGCCATCATCTTGATGGTGTCGCCGGGCTTGACGGTGCCCTCGAACACGCGGATGTAGACGATAACGCCCTTGTAGCTGTCGTAGATGCTGTCAAAGATCAGGGCCTTGAGGGGAGCATCCGGGTCGCCGGTGGGTGCGGGGATATCACTGACCACCCGCTCCAGCACCTGATCGACGTTCAGGCCGGTTTTGGCAGAGACGCGGGGCGCATCCATGCAGGGCAGGCCGATCACATCCTCCACCTCCTGGGCCACCTCGTCCGGGTGGGCGCTGGGCAGGTCGATCTTGTTCAGGATGGGCACCAGCTCCAGATCATGCTCCAGTGCCATGTAGGTGTTGGCCAGGGTCTGGGCCTCCACGCCCTGGGTGGCGTCCACCACCAGAATGGCACCCTCGCAGGCAGCCAGACTGCGGCTCACCTCGTAGGCAAAGTCCACATGGCCCGGGGTGTCGATGAGGTTGAACTCGTAGGTCTTGCCGTCCTTGGCAGTGTAGTTCAGGGTAACGGCGCGGGCCTTGATGGTGATGCCGCGCTCCCGCTCGATGTCCATGTTATCGAGGATCTGATCCTCCATGGTGCGCTCGTCCACGCTCTTGGTCAGCTCCAGAATGCGGTCCGACAGGGTGGACTTGCCGTGGTCGATGTGTGCAATGATGCAGAAATTTCGAATGTTGTCTCTTGCCATGTAATTCCTCCGGGAGAGTGTGTTAGTCGTTCAGGATCCAGTCCTCCACGGCAGCGGTCGTGCCGTGTTCCAGATAAACACGGGGCACCCGGCGGGAAACGCCGCAGAGCACCTCGTAGGTGATGGTATCGGTCTTGCGGGCAATGTCCTCCGCACTGTCGCTGACAGTGCCGCCCCACAGGATGGCTTCGTCCCCCTCCTGCACCGTGCCCGGTACAGCGGAGAGATCCACCATCATCTGATCCATGCAGACCCGGCCCAGCACCGGGCAGGGCGTGCCGTGGATCTCCACGATGCCTTTGCCGCAGCTGAGCTGGCGGGGGTAGCCATCGGCGTAGCCGGTGCAGAGGGTGGCCACCGGCGTGGGCCGCTCTGCTGTGAACCGGCGGCCATAGCTGGTGGACTGGCCCGGCTGCAGCACCTTGACCATGCTGACCACGGTCTTGAGCTTCATCACCGGGCGGAACAGCCCAAAGCGGACTTCATCGCTGGGGTCAAAACCGTACAGGATGATGCCGGGGCGGGCCATGCAGTGTGCCCGGGGCAGGCCCTCGGGCCAGTCCGGGTGGAGCATCACACCGGCTGAGTTGTCGCAGTGGACGATGCCGGGCTCGTGCCCGGCTGCCGTCAGGGCGCTGCAGGCCTGCACAAAGAGCCGGTGCTGCTCGGCGGTGTAGGCAATGTTTTCCTCAGCGGTGTCATCGGCCACCGAGAAGTGCTGGAACAGGCCGGTCATTTTCAGGCCGGGCAGGGTGCAGGCGGCGATGGCCTCGGCAATGGCGGTATCAAAATCGGTGCGCAGAGCAAAGCCGATGCGGCCCATGCCGGTATCCACAGCCAGATGCACTTTGACCCGGCCCCCGGCGGCCTGTGCGGCCTCGCTCAGGGCTTGGGCCTGGGGCAGGGAATAGCAGGCCGCGGTGATATCGTCCCGGATGAGGGCGGCAGCGTATGTGGGCTGCACATGGCCCAGAATGAGGATGGGCAGGGTCTGGCCGCTCCTGCGCAGCTGCAGGGCCTCAGCCAGGCAGCTGACAGCCAACCAGGAGGCACCCTCCTGCGCAAAGACCCGGGCGCACTGGACGGCACCGTGACCGTAGCTGTCGGCCTTGACCACGGCACACAGGGGCAGGCTGCCTGCCCGCTGCTTTACGGTGCGGAAGTTGGCCCGCAGGGCATCGAGATCGATCTCAGCCCAGACGTGTTTTTCAAAGTTCTGCATCTGCATGATGCATTCCCTCCTTTGGGGATGGATTGGATGTGCGTCCTGTATGGACCGGCCGCCAGCCGTCGATGCCGCTCTCCTGCAGAGCATGGAGCGTTTTCTGCCGGAAGGCGTGGTCGGTGCGGCAGCGCTCCCGGACAAAATCCTTGGTCTGCTCCCGCACGGTCACACCGTCGGCGGGGCAGCGGCTCTTGACGATGGGGAAGTCCTCCTCCTTTACCGCACAGCGCACCTCGTGCTCGGTGGCCAGCAGCATGGGACGGATCAGGGTCAGGCCCCGGCGGTCCAGCTGGGTGACCGGGGAGAAGCAGCCAATGCGGCCCTCCCGCCAGAGATTCATGTAAAAGGTCTCGACAGCATCATCGAGGTGGTGGCCCAGCGCCACTTTATTGCAGCCAAGCTCCTGCGCCGCCGTGTGCAGCGCGCCCCGGCGCAGCCTGGCGCAGAGGGAACAGGGGTTCTTTTCCTGCCGGTATTCAAACACGATGGGGCCGATCTCGGTGCGGCGCACCTCGTAGGGGACCCCATACCGGGCGAACAGCGCCGCCAGCGGGCTGTAATCCACAGCCTGGTGGTCAAACTGCGGGTCAAGGGTGACGGCCACGACCTCATAATCAAAGCCGAGGTACCGGCGCAGCTGGGCCAACCCGATGGTCAGGGCCACGCTGTCCTTGCCGCCCGAAACGCCCACCATGATCTTATCACCGGGGGAGATCATCTCGTAATCCTGCACGGCCTTGCGCATCAGGCCGCAGAGCCGCTGCATGGCGTGTGGATCGCTCATGTCAGGCTCACGCTTTCCACCAGATTGACGATATCGCTGATGGAGGCCAACTTGGTCAGGCCGGAGACATAGACCACATCGCCGCTGTCGTATTCGATGGTGGCCAGCACGGCGTAGTAGGTCTGGATATCACAGCGCACGGCAGTGACAGTGGCACCCTCCACCTGCAGCTTGACCTTGCGGGGGCTGATGACACCGTAGGCTGCTTTCAGGTCAGCTTCCGACTGGCCGATGAAGTCTTCGTAAGTGGCTTTGTCCCCCCGCTGGAACAGCACCACCTGGTAGTTGGCGTTGGCGCTGTCCTCACCGGAAGCCAGCTGCAGCGCATGGCCCAGCGCAGCATCCTCGGTCATCTGGCAGACGGGCCAGACGGCACTTTCGTAATCCACCGAGATGCCATTCTCCGCATCAAAGTGGGTGTCGGGGTTGGCAGGAGTGCGGCGGTTGACGGCCAGCGTCAGCCCAAAGTAGGCCAGCGCACCCAAAAGCACGATCACGCCCATGGCGAGCAGCAGCCTGGAGGCCCGCTGCTGGGAGGAATCCTGCGTGTGAATGTCTTTCGGCATGGGAAAAATCTCCTTTTTACAATATCTTATATAGTATAACACACTCGGCGGCAAAATTGTAGCGCCGCCGGGACAATTTTGCCCCCCGGAGACTGAAAAACTTTTTGAAAATGCGATTTTAGAAATCGTGAGATTTCGAGAGAATTCAAGAGATTTTGAGAGGTATAAAAATTTCCACTGAAAAAATCGCAAAAAGATGTTGACAGGCGCTTTTTTGTGTTGTATACTGACACTCGCGCCCCAAAGGCGCCTGAATCGTACCAAACACTTATCAGGAGGAAATAGATATGAGCACTACTCTCGTAAAGCCCGCTGAAGTCGAG